>Ga0224508_10001177_pt1 | contig 23724 bp, 24 predicted proteins | sample SF_Jan12_sed_USG_4_FD_170157 | JGI IMG/M metagenome (GOLD analysis project Ga0224508, IMG submission 170157) | Sediment microbial communities from San Francisco Bay, California, United States - SF_Jan12_sed_USGS_21 | ecosystem: Environmental > Aquatic > Marine > Sediment | place: USA... | reverse complement strand
GACGGCTCCGCCGAGAATCAGACCGAGCGCCAACGCCGAGAGCCGATCCCCCGGGGCCAGCTGCCGGAAGAAGGAGAACACGATGAAGATCGCCGCGATCGACACCCCTCCGAACACCAACATGCGCAGCTCGGGGTCGGCGTTGGCGAACAGACCGAAGGCGGCGCCGGGATTGCGCACGTGGGTGAGGTAAAAGAACCCCTCGATCACCGGAATGCGATCGGCGTAGGTCAGGTTGCGGTCGATCAGCAGCTTGGTGCCGAGATCGAGCGGAAGGCTGACCACAAAGGCGATCACTGCGTACCAGTACTTGGGCGACATGACCGGGCGCGGAACCTATCACAGGCGTTCGTCGGCGCCGCTACCTCAGCTCGTCGGGACTCAGGTGAGCATCGCCCCAGATCGCGGGCGCGCTGCGGGCCGCGGCGTCGAGAAGGGGGCGCGCTTCCGCATCGCGTCCCTCGAGGGCGAGGGCCGCGCCGCGCAGCCCATCGCAGTGGACCAGCGCCCCGGGGGTCGGCGGATCGAGGGACTCGAAGAGCACCGCGGCCCGCTCGGCGTGCTGCCGGGCCCTGCCGGCCCGGCCGGCATCGAGGTGGTGGCGCGCCAGGGCGAGGTAGGCCCAGGGGTTGCTCGAGTCGACCTGCAGCGCGCGCTCGAAGCGCGAGCGGGCGCGCTCGGTCTGGCCGCGGCCGTCGGCCTCCAGGCCCTCGAGCACCAGGTCCTGGCTGGCGCGGAAGCGCGGGTCGCCCGTCCCGGCGAGCTGCGAGGCACGCGGGGGCGGCGGCCCGATCGCGACCGCGCAGGCGCTGCACAAGAGCGCCAGTCCGAAGCTCAGAGATTTTCGCGCAGCCATCTCAGGAATCGGCGGTGCACCCGGTCGAAGCCTCCGCCGGGGCCGGTGCCGTCGGGACACACGGTAGTGGGAAGCGTGCCGGGCAGGAAGTACTCAGTGCGCCGCTCGGGGCAACCCCGCAGGGCGAGGGCGCCGCTCTGGGGATCGATGTCGGCGCGCTCCAGGTTCGGCGGCCGCGGGAAGGCGCCCCGCACGCGCCCGCCGGTGGCCTCCTCGGCGAAGCGGCGCCAGATGGGCAAGGCGCCCACGCTGCTCGCCACGCCCACGCTGCGCGGCTCGTCGTAGCCGACCCAGACCACGGCCACGAGCTCGGGGGTGAAGCCCACGAACCACAGGTCGCGCTCGTCGTCGGTGGTGCCGGTCTTGGCCGCGACCGGCCCGCGCAGCTTGCCGGCCCGCACCCCGGCCGCCGTGCCGCGCTCGGCCACGCCCTCGAGCAGCGAGGTGGCCAGGTAGGCAGTGCCGGCGTCGAGCACGCGCTCGAAGCCCAGCTCGCGGCGCTCGAGCACGGCGCCGGTCGAGTCGACCACGTCTTCGACGGTCTGCACGTCGGGGCGCACGCCGCCCGAGGCCAGCGTGGCGTAGGCCCGCGCCAGCTCGAGGGGCGCGAGCTCGGCGGTGCCCAGGGCCAGGCTCGGCACCGCCGGCAGGCGGCTCCGGATGCCCAGCCGCCGCGCCATGGCCACCACCCGCGGCACGCCCACCTCGAGGGCGAGATTGACGGTGGCCACGTTGAGCGAGCGCTCGATCGCCTCGCGCACGTTCACCTCGCCGTGGAACTCGCCGTCGAAGTTCTTGGGGCGCCAGGGCCCATCGGGGGTGTCGATCTCGAGGGGCTCGTCGACGAGCCGGCTCGCCAGGGTGATGGTCGGGTCGCCGCGCACCGGCTCGAGCGCCGCCAGGTAGACGATGGGCTTGAAGACGCTGCCCGTCTGGCGGCGCGCCTGGCTGCAGCGATCGAACTGCGAGACCCGGTAGTCGCGGCCGCCCACCAGGGCCAGCAGCTCGCCGGTCTGGGGGCGCACTGCCACCAGGCAGCCCTGGAGCCGCCGCTTCGGGTCCTCGTCGACGGCCTCGGGTCGGCGCTTCTCGATGGCCTCGAGCCCCTCGCGCAGGGCCCGGGCCGCGATGCGCTGCAGCCGCGCGTCGAGGGTGGAGTAGATGCGCAGGCCCGCCTCGGTGAGCTGGTCGGCGGGGTAGGTCTCGGTGAGCTGACGGTGCAACAGGTCGAGGAAGTAGCGGGCGTCGCCGGGGTCGGGCGTGACCGAGGCCAGGCGCAGCGGCTCGAGGCGCGCCTTCTCGAAGTCCTCGGGCTCGAGGCGGCCCTGTTCGAGCATCAGCTCGAGCACCAGGTTGCGGCGCGCCACGGCCCGCTCGGCGTCGCGATAGGGCGAGATCCCGTTGGGACTCTGGATGATCGCAGCCAGCAGGCCCGACTCGGCCACGCTGAGCCGGCTGGCCGACTTGCCGAAATAGAGCCGCGCCGCCTCGCCCACCCCGTGCACCGCGGTCGACCCACGCTGCCCCAGGTAGATCTCGTTGAGGTAGGCCTCGAGGATGCGCGTCTTCTCGTAGCGGGCCTCGACCAGCAGGGCCATCACCGCTTCGCGCAGCTTGCGGCGCAGGGTGCGCTCGGGGGTGAGGAAGAAGTTCTTGACCAGCTGCTGGGTCAGGGTGCTGCCGCCCTGCTCGACGCGACCGGCGCGCAGGTTGGCCAGCATGGCTCCAACGATGCGGCGCAGGTCGATGCCCGGGTGGGTGTGGAAGCGCTGGTCCTCGACGGCCAGCACCGCGTCGATCAGGTGGGGCGGCAGGTCCTGCAGGCCCACCAGCTCGCGCTGCTCGCGCAGGGGGCCGTAGTAGGCGCCCAGCGCCTCGGGCTCGATCAGCACAGCGCCTGCCCGCCGCCCCGAGGGCCGCTCGAGGATGTCCTTGATCACGCGGCCGGCCAGGCGCAGCTCGACCTGGCGCGCCGGCTCGGGGCGCGTGGGATGAGGAAAGGCGCGCAGGTGCAGCCGAACGCGGCTGCCCTTCCAGAAGAACTGCCCGGGGGGCAGCTCTTCTGCCGAGCGTGCAGCCCGGTAGCCCAGGCGGTCGAGGGTCTCCCGCAGGCCGAAGGCCTCGTGGTCGAGGCCCGGATACAGGATGGCCGGCGCGCTGAACACCCGCGACGGCACACGGAACTGCACGCCCTCGAAGCGGGCGCGAACCTGACGGTCGAGCGTCATCACCCAGCCGGTGGTGGCGAAGCCCGCCCCGAAAGCGAGGAGCAGCGCGAGCCAGCCGAGCATCCGCGCCCAACGGGGCAGAAAACGCAGGCCGCGCTGCCGCGTCAGCTGCCTGGGGCCAGCCTTGCCCCGGCGCCGATTTCCGTTCTCTCGCGCCACCCCTTCCCCCTTGAGGTGGGGAGCCTAGCTCTTGGAGCTACGCTGAGGAGTCATCATGGCCGACGCAGAGAACCGAACCCGCAAGCCCTGGGGCGGCCGCTTCCGTGCCGACACCGACCCCACGGTGGAAGCCTTCTCGGCCTCGATCCACTTCGACCGGGCGCTGGCCCGCTACGACCTGCGCCTGTCGCGGGCCCACGCCGGCATGTTGTGCGACACAGGCTTGATCTCCAACGAGGATCTCGCCGCGCTGCTCGGCGGCCTGGCCAAGATCGCCACCGAGATCGAGAACGGGGGATTCCCCTTCGACCCCGCCCTCGAAGACATCCACATGAACATCGAGGCGCGGCTGCGGGAGCACGTGGGCGCGGTAGCCGGCCGGCTCCACACCGGCCGCAGCCGCAACGACCAGGTGGCCACCGACCTGCTCCTGTATCTCCGCGACGCCGCCCGCGCCGCGCGCAGCGGGCTCAACGACCTGCAGGGCACCCTGCTCGAGCGCGCCCGCGAGCATCTCGACACCGTGCTGCCCGGCTACACCCACCTGCAGCGCGCCCAGCCCGTACGGCTGGCCCACCACTGGCTCGCCTTCGTCGAGATGTTCGGGCGAGACGCCGCGCGCTTCCGCGACCTCGACGGGCGCCTCGAGCTCTCGCCCCTGGGCTCGGGAGCTCTGGCCGGCTCGACGCTGCCGCTCGACCGCGGCGCCACCGCGGGCGCGCTGGGCTTCCGCGGACCGGCGCGCAACAGCCTCGACGCCGTGGCCTCGCGCGACGCGGGCCTCGAGTTCCTGGCCCACGTGGCCATCGCCCAGGTGCACCTGTCGCGGCTGGCCGAAGAGCTGGTGCTGTGGTCGACGGCCGAGTTCGGCTTCGTCGAGCTGGCCGACGCCTACTCGACGGGCTCGAGCCTGATGCCGCAGAAGAAGAACCCCGACGTGCCCGAGCTGGTGCGCGGCAAGACCGGCCGCACCACCGGCAACCTGGTGGCGCTGCTGACGGTGCTCAAGGGCCTGCCCCTCACCTACAACCGCGACCTCCAGGAGGACAAGGAGCCCATCTTCGACAGCGCCCAGACGCTGCGCGACTCGCTCGAGGTGATGGCCGGCGCCATCGCCACCCTGCGCGTCGACGGGGAGCGCATGCGCGAGGCCGCAGACGATCCGATGCTCCTGGCCACCGACCTCGCCGAGGCGTTGGTGCGCGAGGGCGTGCCCTTCCGCGAGGCCCACGAGGCGGTGGGCCAGGTGGTGGCCCACTGCGTCGAGAAGGACCTCGACCTGCGCTCGCTCTCGGTCGAAGATCTGCGCGCCTTCCACGATCGTTTCCCCGCCGGCGCCGCCGAGCTCACCTCGCTCGAGCGCGCACTGGAAGAGCGGGCCCTGCCCGGCACCACCGCCCGGGCCCGGGTGACCGAGGCCCTCGAGGCCGCCGAAGCGCGCGTGCTGGCGGCGCGCCGCGGGCTCGACGGGGAGGGCGACTGATGCGCAACTGGCTGATCGCGCTGCTGGTGGCGTGCGCCACGGGCTGTGGGGTCTACGCTCCCGCCGAGTGGCCCGACGCCGAGTCCGAGCCGGGTGCGGCCGAAGAAGCGCGGGAGGATCCCGATGGCGCGTGAGCTGGCCTTCACCAAGATGCACGGCGCCGGCAACGACTTCGTGGTGCTCGACGGCGTGCGCGAGACGCTGCCGCCGCTCGAGCCGCTGGTCGCGCGTCTGTGCGATCGCCACTTCGGAATCGGCGCCGACACCGTGCTGGTGGTGCGGCCGAGCCAGAGCGCCGACTTCCGCGCCGAGTTCTGGAACGCCGACGGATCCGAGGCCGAGATGTGCGCCAACGCGATCCGCTGCTTCCTCAAGTACCTGCGCGACCACGGCCACACGGCGGCCGACGAGGTGGCCGTCGAGACGCTGGCCGGCGTGGTGCGCCCGCGCTGGGCCGGGCCCGACCGGGTGGCCGTCGAAATGGGCCGGCCCGTGCTGGCGCCGGCCAAGATCCCCACCGCTCTCGGCGAGGGCGACGGTCCGGTGCTCGACGTTCCCCTCGAGATCGACGGCGTGACGCTCTCGGTGTCGAGCGTCTCCATGGGCAACCCCCACGCCGTCGTCTACGTCGAAGACCCCGAGACGGCGCCGGTGGAGCGCTGGGGCCCGCTGCTCGAGCACCACCCGGCCTTCCCCAACCGCGTCAACGCCGAGTTCGTGGCGGTGCGTGCCCGCGACCACATCGAACAGCGCACCTGGGAGCGCGGCGTGGGCGAGACCCTCGCCTGCGGCAGCGGCGCCTGCGCGGTGGCGGTGGCCTCGATGCTGCGCGGCGTCGTCGACCGCGCCGTGCGTGTCGAGCTGCGCGGCGGCAGCCTCGAGATCGCCTGGCCCGACGAGGGCGCCCCCGTCGAGATGACCGGCCCGGCGGCCGAGGTCTACGGCGGGCACTTCCCGCTCGACGCGGGTCACTAGGAAGGCAGATGTTCGAAGGCGTACTCACCGCACTGGTGACCCCGTTTCGCGACGGCGAGATCGACGAAGGCGCTCTGCGCGAGGCGGTCGAGGCCCAGATCGGCGCCGGTGTGGACGGGCTCGTGCCCTGCGGCTCGACCGGCGAGTCGGCCACCCTCTCGCACGCCGAGCACCGGCGCGTGGTCGAGATCGTGGTCGCGGCTGCGCGGGGCCGGGTGCCGGTGGTGGCGGGCACGGGCTCGAACAACACCCGCGAGGCCATCGAGCTCACGCTGCACGCCAAGGAGGCCGGCGCCGACGGGGCGCTCTTGATCTCCCCCTACTACAACAAGCCCACCCAGGAGGGCATCTTCCTCCACTACGCCGAGATCGCGCAGCGCACGGCCTTCCCACTGCTGCCCTACAACATCCCCGGGCGCACGGCCTCCAACCTGCTGCCCCGCACGGTGGCGCGCCTCGCCGACCTCGAGCAGGTGGTGGGGATCAAGGAGGCCTGCGGCGATCTCGCCCAGATCGCCGAGGTGGTCGAGTGCTGCCCCGACGACTTCGACGTGCTCTCGGGCGACGACGCACTCACCCTGCCGATCCTCGCCGTCGGCGGGCGCGGCGTGATCTCGACCACTGCCAACGTGGCGCCGAGCGAGATGGTCGCACTGGTGCGTGCCTTCCGTGCGGGCGACGTCGACAGCGCGCGCCGCGAGCACCAGCGCCTGCTGCCGCTCTTCGACGTGCTCTTCTGCGAGACCAACCCCATTCCGCTGAAGGCGGCGCTCGAGATGCTGGGCGCCATCGGGCCCGAGATCCGGCTGCCGCTCACCCCGCTCGGCGAGGCCAACCGCGAGCGGCTGGGCGTGGTGCTCAAGGAGATGGGGCTGGTTTGAGTTCGCCGAGTCGGGTGCTGGTGGTCGGTGCGCTGGGTCGCATGGGCGAGCGCGTGCGCGCTTCGCTCGAGCGCGAGCCCACGCTGGTGTTGGGCGCGGCTCTCGAGGACGCCGCCCACCCCGGCCAGGGCAGCACACTCGAGAACGGCGTCACGGTGAGCTCCGACCTCGCCGAGGCCTGCGCCCGCTGCGAGGTGGTGATCGACTTCAGCGTGCCGCGCGTGACACTGGCTTCGGCCCGGGCCGCGGCCGAGGCCAGCGCGGCCTTCGTCACCGGCACCACCGGCCTCTCGGCCGCCGACGCCGAGGCCCTCGACGAGCTGGGGCGACGCATTCCGGTGTTGCGCGCCGCCAATTTCTCGGTGGCGGTGAACGTGCTGGCCTGGCTGACCCGCGAGGCCGCCGCGCGGCTCGGGTCGGGCTACGACGCCGAGATCCTCGAGCTGCACCACTCGGCCAAGCGCGACGCCCCCAGCGGCACGGCGCTGCGCCTGGCCGAAGCCGTGGCCACCGGGCGCGGCGACGGCGGCGACCGCCCCCTGGTGCTCGAGCGCGCCGGCGAGATCGGCGCGCGGCCCGACGGGTCGATCGGCATCCAGACCCTGCGCGGCGGGGACAACGCCGGCGAGCACACCGTCCACTTCATCGGCAGCGGCGAGCGCGTCGAGCTCGCCCACCGCTCCCACACCCGCGACCACTTCGCCGCCGGAGCCGTGCGCGCCGCAGCCTGGCTGGTGGGCAAGCCCGCGGGGCGGTATCGCGTCGAGCAGGTGCTGGGGCTCGACTAGGCCCGCGCGGCCCGCCGGGCAGCCCAGGGGCTGTGCAGGACTGCCCAGCTTGCCGGCAGCCCGGGTTCGCGCGGGCGGCTCAGGTGCGCCGAGACTGGCACGTACATTGCTCCGGCCCCCGGCATGGAGATCGAACTCGAGACCAAGCGCCCGGCGGCGGGCGACCCCCCCGTGGCCGAGCTGGGCCTGGAAGAGCTGGCCCGGGCCGCCGACGAGCTGCCGCTGCGCGACTTCCTCGCCCTGGCCGAGGCCTGGCGCATCGCCCGCGCCCTGCGCGAGCACAAGGGCAACCGCTCGGCCGCCGCACGCGCGCTGGGCATCGGCCGTCGCACGCTCTACACGAAGATGGAGAAGCTCGGCTTGGTGCCGACCTGGACGCTGGGCCGCGCCCCCGGCGACCGCCGCGGCGACGCCTGAAGCAGAAGGGGCGCGGCGCCTCTCGGCACCGCGCCCCCGGCTGCGATCGGAGCGACGGCTAGAAGCCGTAGACGACCTGGGCCAGCGCCACGACCTGATCCCGCGAGCCCGAGCCCGAGCTGTTGCCCGGGAACTCGTTGGGATTGCCGTTGATGACGCGGTCCCAGCGGACCTCACCCTTGAGCTCGAGGTTCTGCGCGAGCGCGTAGGCGAGGGTGCCGGTCAGGCCGTACACCTCCGAGTGCGTCGTGGGATCGGCCAGACCGAACAGGCCGCCCCCAAAGGCGTTGCCCGCAGTGCCCGAGCTCGTGTCGGCCGCGTACTCGAAGCGGATGGCACTCGACAGCTCGTCGGTGAGCGGGACGCGTCCGGCCACCGCGATGCCCCAGGCCGAGGCGCTCGTCTGCTCGGCCCACAGGTAGTCGGCGTTCACCCAGGCCTCGAAGCCGTCCATCTCGAGGGTCGCGACGATGTCGAGCAGGCCGAAGTCGGAGCCGTTGTCGCCCAGGTTGCGCGCCATCGGGCTCTGGCCGTCGCCGCCGTAGGCCAGCGTGACGCCGATGCCGCCCATCTCGCCCGAGTAGCCGATGTGGCCGAGGTAGGACTTCTCCTTGTTCACGTCCGGCGAGCTCACGCCGAGGCCGATCTCGTTGACCACACCCGCCGCCAGGCTGATCGGGCCGATGGTGGTGCTGGTCAACACACCCGTGTGGTCGATGGGCTGGAACAGGTTGTAGATGTTGCCCCGGGTGATGTTCCAGTTCTGGGTCGCGTCCGCGACCTCGGCGCCGATCAGGGTGGCCCACTTGCCGAAGGTCACCTCGACGCCCTCGCCCACGGGAGCCAGGTAGCTCACGTAGGCCTGGTGCACGTAGTAGTCGCTCGTCGAGTCGAAGACGCCGCGGCGGCTGTTGTTGACCACCACGGCGCTACCCGGAGGGCCGCTCGTGTCGGCCACGCCGTCCCCATCGAGGTCGACGCCACCGCCCGGCAGCGGAGTGCCGATCGGCGCCGCAGCGGTGTTCCCGCCCTGACCGAGGAAGGCGGCCGTGTTGCCGTAGAGCAGCGTGAAGCCGAAGCCCGCGCGGCTCTCCTCGGTGGCGCCCTTGCCGATGTCGAACCAGATCTGATCGACCTGGAAGCTGTTGTGGTCGGGGTGGAAGGGGTAGAACAGACCTGAAGTGCCGGTGTTGCCCGCCACGCCGGGTCCCACGGCCGCGAGGTCGGGATTGTCGAAGTTCCAGGCGTAGCTGCCAGCCACGCTCAGGCCGACGTCGACACCGCCCCAGAACTCGGAGACCGTGGACCAGAGCCCGCCCTGCTCCTCGGCGGTCGCCTGGCGCCGCTGCTCGCGAACGGCCTCCTGGGCGGCTTCCAGGCGCTCTGCCTGGTGCCCGATCTGCTCCTCCTGCGCTTCGACGCGCTCCTTGAGCCCCTCGACGAGCTCTCGCATCTCTGCCAGCTCGCTCTCGACGCTCGACTCGTTCGAGCTCGCGAACGCCGGCACGGGGGCGAGCAAGCTCACCGCCGTCAGGCCTACCAGCGCCTTTCGGATTCTCATGTGTCCTCCCTCAAAGCCAGATGTGGGCCCGAGCGCAGATCGGAAGATCCCCCGGATATCAGGGGAATTCCTCACGTCTGGCAGCTCGGACCGGGTCGGGCGGGGGGACGGGCCGAAGATACGCAACTGCCGTGCCAGCCGGCACCTGTGTGATTCTCAGCCCAATTCGGCCCGATTCCGCCGGTGGGGGCGCGGGCCGCCCGCTCGGCCGGCCTGGGGGCTGCCCGCCGGGTGGGCGGGGTGCCCGCTAGTTAGGCAGGCCGGACGGAGGCAGCGGCGGACCGGATCGGCTCGACCCGGCCTATCTGTGCCGGGACCGGCCCGTTTCTGGTCGGATCCGGCCGAGCGGAGGCGCCCGGCGGGTTGGCACGGGGGTTGCCTAAGGGAGGGCACACACCTGGGGGCCGCGCGCTCGATGCGTGCTGCCGAGCGCGGGGGGACACCGCGCGTGGCGGCGGGCGGCCCCCAGGTGGAACCGAACCCCCGCGCCCGCCCACGGCGGTCGGGAGCGCAGGCGGACCCAACGGAGGAAACCAGTGAAACGCTCGACCCCGATGCTGCTCGCCGCACTGCTCGTGCCGACCAGCGCGATGGCAGATGAGGTGACGGCCGGTCAGTTCACCGCCAACAACGTCTGGATGATGCTCTGCGCCGGCCTGGTGTTCATCATGCACCTCGGCTTCGCGACGCTCGAGAGCGGCATGACCCGCGCCAAGAACACGACCAACATCCTGTTCAAGAACACGTTCATCATCTCGATCGGCATACTCACCTACGCCCTCGTCGGCTTCAACCTGATGTACCCGGGCGAGTTCAACGGCTTCCTGGGCTTCGCCGGCTTCGGCATCGCCACCGACGAAGCGGGACTCACCCCCGCCTACGCCGACGGCGGCTACACCTACTGGACCGACTTCCTGTTCCAGGCGATGTTCGCCGCCACCGCGGCGACGATCGTGTCGGGAGCCGTGGCCGAGCGCATCAAGCTGGGTTCCTTCATGGTCTTCGCCACGCTGTTCGTGGCGCTGGTCTACCCCTGGGTGGGCTCCTGGCAGTGGGGCGGCGGCTGGCTGTCGGAAGCCGGCTTCCACGACTTCGCCGGCTCGACCCTGGTGCACTCGGTGGGCGGCTGGGGCGCCCTGGTGGGCGCCTGGATGCTGGGCCCGCGCATCGGCAAGTACGTGAATGGCCGGCTGTCGCCGATACCCGGCTCCAACATGCCGCTGGCCGCTGTGGGCGTCTTCCTGTTGTGGCTGGGCTGGTTCGGCTTCAACGGCGGCTCGGTGCTCTCGGCCGACCCGGCCGGCACGAGCTTCGTGCTGGTGACCACCTGCCTGGCGGCCGCCGCCGGCGCCGTGGCCGCCATGTCCTCCTCGTGGTTCATCGCCGGCAAGCCCGACCTGTCGATGGCGCTCAACGGCATCCTGGCCGGCCTGGTCGGGATCACCGCCGGCGCCGACGTGGTGGGCATCCTCGACTCGGTGGTGATCGGCGGGGTCGCCGGCGTGCTGGTGGTGGGCTCGGTGATCCTGTTCGACAAGATCAAGATCGACGACCCGGTGGGCGCCATCTCGGTGCACCTCACCTGCGGCGTCTGGGGCACGCTGGCCGTGGGCCTGTTCGCGCCCGACAAGAGCTTCGTGACGCAGCTGATGGGCGTCGCGGCCTACGGCGCCACCACCGTGGTGTGCGCCTTCGCGCTCTTCGCGGCGATCAAGGCCACGCTCGGCCTGCGCGTCGGCGAAGAAGAGGAGATCGAGGGCCTCGACTACGGCGAGCACGGCATGCACGCCTACGACCTGGGCCTCGGCGGGGGCGGCGGCTTCTCCGCCGTTCCCAGCGGCGCCCGCCCGGCGCCGGCCGTCGCAACCCAGCTCGCTACGAGCGAGCAGTAGGAGGCCCCGCCATGAAGAAAGTCGAAGCGATCATCAAGCCCTTCAAGCTCGACGACGCCAAAGAGGCGCTGGGCCGCGTCGGCGCGCTCGGCATGTCGGTGAGCGAGGTGAAGGGGTTCGGCCGCCAGAAGGGCCACAGCGAGCTCTACCGAGGGGCGGAGTACATCGTGGACTTCCTGCCCAAGCTGAAGCTCGAGGTGGTGGTGCCCGACGACCAGGTCGAGAAGATCACCTCGGCGCTGGCCGAAGCGGCCCGCACCGGCAAGATCGGCGACGGCAAGATCTTCGTCACCCCGGTCGAGGACGCCGTGCGCATCCGCACCGGCGAGCGAGGCGACGCCGCGCTCAGCTGATCCCCGCTGCCATTCGGGTGCAGACAGGGCGCCCGGGCTCCGCGAGGAGCCCGGGCGTTCGCCCATCCGGGCTCACTGCGGGCGCCTAGAGCACGTCCTTGCAGTCGACGACGTCCAGCGTGACCGGATCTGAATCGGTGCTCAGCCCGATGCTGATGAAGCGCCCGGAGGCCATGTCCTCGTCGGGGTCCCACCGGAGCTCGTAGAAGGAGCGGTTCGAACCGATCGTAGCGGCCCCGTCACTCGAAACGCTCACCGACCCGATCGAGAGCGAAATCGAAACCAGCCCCCCATCTGGCGCCACCGCGTAGGCGCCCGTGAGAGGCCGGCGGCTGCTGCCGCCACCGATGCTGACGCCGTCGATGGGTCCGAAGCGCCCCTTCTTGGTGGCGACCTTCTTGAGGAACAGATTCAAGCTGCCGCTGTTCAGGCACAGCGGCTTGGCCACAGCGGGAAGCGCGGCCAGCGCGATCGCGGCCAAGGGGACGAGGAAGAGCACGGTCAGTCGTTTCACCGTCGGCCTCCTTGAGTGTTCGGCGAGGTTCTCGTGGCGCGGTCGCCCCGTCAGCGCGGGCAGCCCACGTCGGATATGCCCCACCATGCCACAGCGAGGCTGGACAGCGCGATCAGGGCCACGAACACCAGGCGCCCGACGTGGATGCGCCTGCGGAAGAGCTCCGTCAGGGCGCTCGAATCCGAGCCTGCCGCCCGCAGCCGCAGCTCGCCCCGCCGGAAGACCCAGATCGCCAGCATGTAGGCGAGGTGGAGAAGCACGCAGAGGACGACCACGAGCAACCGCAGGTGGTCGAGGGAGCAGCGCACCTCCTGGTCGGCGATCGCGACGAAGAAAGCCAGCGCGTTGACGAAGGTGACCGCGACGACGCCGTCCGAATAGCTCGAGAGGCGATCCGCGAGCTGACGCTCCTCGGGTGCCGACGTCATGGGTGGGCCCCATTCTATGCGAGCCGCGTCGCGCTTCGCACGGCACTCGATCGAGGACCGGGGTTGCGACCGCGGCCAGGGCCCGGGGCCTAGCGATCGCTGTCGGCGATCTCCGGGTTGACGCGGGTGGCCACGCGGTAGAGGGCCCAGCCCAGCCACTTGCGAAGCGGGCGGCCGGGGGCGGAGAAGGCCTCGCCGAAGGCGATCCACTCGGAGTCGACGCTCTCGCGCAGCAGCTTGAGGCGCTCGCGCAGCGTCTCGCCGTCTCCGGTTGAGGCTTCGGTGGCGTCCGCCAGCTCGGTGGCGGGCTCATAGCAGGGCTGCATGGGATCCCCTCGGCTTCTCCAAGCGTGCTGCGGGCACCCTGGGGGCGTCCCGCGCGAGCTCTTCGGTAGTGGGGGTATCGGAGCCCGACCGGCTCCGATTGAGTTCGACGTGTTAAAAATAGCGAACCCCGCCGGCAGCGCCGACGGGGTTCGCTCAGTCCGTGACCTCGAGTCACGCTGTCGGGCTAGACCTCGAAGTAGAGCTCGAACTCGTGGGGATGCGGCCGGATGCGCACCTGGTCGGCCTCGTTCTCGCGCTTGTACTCGACGTAGGTCTCGATGACGTCGCGGGTGAAGACGTCGCCCTTGAGCAGGAACTCGTGGTCAGCCTCGAGCTCGTCGAGCGACTCGTCGAGGCTCGCCGGCATCACCGGGATGCCCTCCACCTCTTCCGGCGACAGCGCGTAGATGTTCTTGTCGAGCGGCTCGCCCGGATCGATCTTGTTCTCGATCCCGTCGAGGCCCGCCATGAGCATGGCCGAGAAGGTGAGGTAGGGGTTGGCGGCCGGGTCGGGGTAACGCACCTCGATGCGCTTGGCCTTGGGGCTCGACGAGTACATCGGAATGCGGCACGAGGCCGAGCGGTTGCGCGACGACATGGCCAGATTGACCGGCGCCTCGAAGCCCGGCACCAGGCGCTTGTAGGAGTTGGTCGTCGGGTTGCTGAAGGCCGCGAGCGCCCGCGAGTGCTTCAGGATGCCGCCGATGTAGTGCAGACCCAGCTCCGAGAGCCCGGCATAGCCGTCGCCGGCGAAGAGCGGCTTGCCGCCCTTCCAGATCGACTGGTGGGTGTGCATGCCCGAGCCGTTGTCGTCGAAGACGGGCTTGGGCATGAAGGTCGCCGTGAGGCCGCGGCGGCGGGCGACGTTCTTCACCACGTACTTGTAGAGCAGCAGCTGGTCGGCCATGGCCACGAGCGTGCTGTAGCGCATGTCGATCTCGGCCTGGCCGGCGGTGGCCACCTCGTGGTGGTGCGCCTCGACCGCGATGCCCAGCTTCTCCATGGTGAGCACCATCTCGGAGCGCACGTCCTGCTGGCTGTCCAGCGGCGGCACCGGGAAGTAGCCCTCCTTGTGGCGGGGCTTGTAGGCGAGGTTGCCGCCGGCCTCTTCGCGGCCCGAGTTCCACGCGCCCTCGGGCGAGTCGATGCTGTAGAAGCCGTGGTCGGGGCCGGTGCTGAAGCGCGCGTCGCTGAACAGGAAGAACTCGGCCTCGGGCCCGAAGTAGGCCGTGTCGCCGAAGCCCGTCGACTTCAGGTGGTTCTCTGCCTTGCGGGCCACCCAGCGCGGGTCGCGCGAGTAGGGCTCGCGGGTGATCGGGTCCTCGATGTTGCAGATCAGCACCAGGGTGGGGTGCTCGAGGAAGGGATCGATGAAGGCCGTCGAGGAGTCGGGCACCATCAGCATGTCGCTCTCGTTGATGGCCTGCCAGCCGCGGATCGACGAGCCGTCGAAGCCCATGCCGTCCTCGAAGGTCTCTTCACTGACCTCGCCGATCGGGTAGGAGCAGTGCTGCCACTGCCCCGGAAAGTCGGTGAAGCGCAGGTCGACGACCGCGACGTTGTTCTTCTTGGCGTACTCCAGAACCTCTTTCGGATTCATGCTCGGGGTGTCCTCGATCGTTTGGGTTTGGGGGTCGGACGCACGGCGCCAGTGCACGCCGGTGTGCTCGCCCGATCGGAATCGTCGCGGCGGGCGGGTCTCAGACCGCCGACGCGCCTCGCTCGCCGGTGCGGATGCGGATCGCTTCCTCGACGGGCAGCACGAAGATCTTGCCGTCTCCGATGCGGCCGGTGTTGGCGGCTTCGGAGATCGCCTGGACGGCCTTGTCGGCCAGCTCGTCGCTCACGACCAGCTCGATCTTGATCTTCGGCAGGAAGTCGACCACGTACTCCGCGCCCCGGTAGAGCTCGGTGTGGCCCTTCTGGCGGCCGAAGCCCTTGACCTCGGTGACGGTCATGCCTTGGATGCCGATGCCCTGCAGGGCTTCCTTCACCTCGTCGAGCTTGAAGGGCTTGACGATGGCTTCGATCTTCTTCATGGGGCCGATTTCCTCCGCTCCCGCCAGTCCGAGGGCCCGGTCCTGATCGGCTCCCCGGGGGCCGCGGCCGGCTAAGGTACCCCACCCGCCACCTCGCTTGGGAACAATTCCGCTCGCGAAGCCGGTGTGGACCCATTGGAAGAAGCAAGCGGCATGCCGTCGCGAACGCGCCCCGCAGGCCCTCTCTGGGCCCGAAGCGGCCCGGAACGGGCGGGCTCTGCTCAGAGGCGAGGCAACGGGCTGCCCGCAAAGCGGGCAACCCAACAGGCGCGCGGCCGGATCAGGCCAGGTGGCACCAGTGGTCTCGGGCGTCGAGCAGAGCCAGGGTGCGCGGGCAGGCGCCGGCCTCGCCGCGGCGGCGGGCGGCCTCGAGCCGGGCCAGGTCGGACGCGGTGTCGAGGTCGAAGCAGGGGGCGAGTCGGCGGCTGCGCAGGCCGGCCGCGGCGGCCCCGGCCAGGGTGTCCTCGAGGACGCGGGCGGTGCTCATGGGGTGGGCGAACAGGCCGGGCTGGGGACGGCGCAGGGCGATCCAGGCGTAGCCCCCGTCGGCGTCGGGGCCCACGGCGAGGTCGCAGTCGGCCAGGGCGGCGAGGCCTTCGATCAGCGCCTCGGCGGGCAGCGCCGGGCTGTCGCTGCCGCGCAGCAACACGCGCCCGAAGCCGGCTTCGGCGGCGCTGACGACGGCGTGCTCCATGCGCGCGCCGAGGTCGGGGCCGCTCTGGGCGCGCACCTCGGTGCCGGGCGGACAGCGCGCTGCCAGGGCGTCGAGTCCCTCGGGCGGGTGGCCCATCAGCCACAGCGCGGCACCGGCGCGGGTGGCGGCCTCGGCGCTGGTGGCGAGCGTGTCGTCGAGCATGGCGGCGTAGAGCTCGGCCGCCTCGCCGGGAGAGAGCGGCGGGCACATGCGGGTCTTCACTTCGCCGGGCGTCGGGCGTTTGGCCATCACCACCAGCGCGGCGCGCGCCCTCGGGTCGGGGTGGGCTCCACCAGGGGAAGCGGGCCCGCTCAAGTGGGGGCGGGCTCCACGAAGGGAAGCGGCGCCACGTGTGCGCGCTCGCCAGCCGCCTCGAAGCGGGCGCCGGGCACGGCGTGAGCGCGGCGCACGAAGCCCAGGCCGATCTCGCCGGCGCGCGCGGAGTGGCAGCGGCTGGTGACCTCGCCCAGCTCGGAGCCGTCTGCGCGGAGCGGGTCGCCGGGCACGGCGCCCGGGCCGTCGAAGCGCAGGCCCACCAGGCGGTGGGCTGCGGCGTCGCGCGCGGCCATGCGCGCCACGATCTCCTGGCCGGTGTAGCAACCCTTGGTGACGCTGACGGCGCGGCCCACCAACCCCACCTCGGCGGGCAGCACGTCCTGCCCGAGCTCGGCGCCGAAGCGCGGAAGGCCGGCCTCGATGCGCAGCACCTCGAGCGCCTCGGCGTCGCCCTGCACGAGGTCGTCGTCGGCCGCGGCCTCGAGGACGGCGCGCACGGCGTCCGCCGCGACGGAGGGCGCGAAGAGCTGATAGGCGACCTCTCCGCTCCACCCCCAGGCGCAGGCCAGGGCGGGAACGCCCGCCAGCTCGAGCTCGCACCCGCTGTCGGGCGCCAGCGGGGGCGGCGGCGCACCGGCCGCGCGCGCCAGCCACTCGGCGCTGCGGGGGCCTTCCAGGGCGAAGCGACACCAGGCCCCGCTCTGGTCGTGCAGAGTCACGTCGTCGGCGACGATGAACTTCTCGAGCCGCGTCAGCAGCTCGTCGCGGGCGGCGGCGGGCAGCTCGAGCCAGAGCGCCTCGGGGCGGGCCAGCACGTGGAGGTCGGCGACGATGCGACCCTGGGGCGTGAGCAGCAGCGCCTCGCAGCCCGAGCGCTCGGGGCCCGGCTCGAGGGCCTTCACGTCGTTGCTCAACATGCCGTCGGCCCAGCGCACGCGGTCGCCGCCGCTCACCTCCACCAGCGCGCGGTCGGACAGGGCGAAGCAGCCCGCGCCGCGCCGCACTCGCGCGGCCAGCGCGCCGGCCTCGCTCACCGAGGGTCCGAGCCGGACGGACCGGGCTCGGTGGGCTCGCCGCCCGCGCCCTCGGGAAGTGGCAGCGGCCCGTAGAGCTGCTCGACGCGGTCGAGCTGCTCCTTGCACCACTCGGCGTAGCGCCGCTGGGCCACGTCGTAGTCGTGCTCGTTGTCGATGTCGATGGCGCAGCCCCCGCCCTCGGTCACCACGAAGCGGAACTCGCCGGCGACCAGGCTCGAGATGCCTTCCTCGATGCGACCGATGCGGATCCAGCCGCGCACCCGGTCGGCCAGACGCTGCAGCGAGTGTCGATCGAGCCAGCCGGCCAGGTGCATCAGGCCGTAATAACCGAGCACGGCGAAGCCGCCGCGCTCGCTGCGCAACAGCCGCCAGGCCAGCGCCGCGATCTCGCGGAACTCCTTCTGGTAGCGGTGCTCGTACATCTCTTCGACGTAGTAGCGGTTGGCGACGCGGCCCGGCCGGATCAGGTGCAGGTTGCTCTGGCGGAAGCGCCCTTCGCGCACGTTGAAATAGGCCATGTGGATGCCGCCCTTGCCCGGCGCCTCGGGGTAGAAGGAGCGCACCGAGCTCTCGGTGACCAGGCCGAGGGCGTAGTCGACGTCGATCTCGAGCGAGCGGCGGACGAAGACCGAGATCTCGTGCGGCGTGGCGAAGGGCATGTCGGCCGACACGTAGAGCGCGGGGCCGTCTTCGGGCGTGGGGTCACGCCCCTCGGGCGGCGCGCCGGGCAGCAGCCTGCGGTAGGTCTCCCAGCCGTTCTCGTAGAGGTTGCGGAACTGGGGCACCACCTGCAGGGGCTTTCGGAGGGCGGCGCGCGCCTCGGGCGTGCCGAACAGCGCCTCGAGTCGCTCGTGGTTGCCCACGACCCAGACCTCGGAGACCTCCGGCACGTCCTGGAGGGCGCCGACCACGTGCTCGACGAGCGCACGCCCGGCGATCTGCAGATAGGCCTTGCTCTCTCCGCAAATTGCGCGCGACGCCTTACGGTCGCCCGCGGCGACGATGGCCGGAACGCGCATTGTGGGAAGACTACCCGAGTCCTTCACCGCCTCACAACGAGCCGGTAGGCTGTGGGCCCGAACCAGGGGGGACGTCTTGACCATCCCGTGCGCACTGATCCCGGGCGACGGCATCGGGCCCGAGGTCTGCGAAGCCGCGCTGCGGGTGCTCGACGCCGCCGGGGCCGACCTCCGCTGGGAGCGCGCCCTGGCCGGCACGGCCGCGATCGAGGCAGGCGCCGACTCGCCCCTGCCCGAGGCCACGCTCGCCCTGGTGCGCGAGCACGGGGTGGCGCTCAAGGGGCCTTGCACCACTCCCATCGGCGGCGGCTTCGCCTCGGTCAATGTGGCGCTGCGCAAGGAACTCGACCTCTTTGCCGCGGTGCGCCCGGTGCGCAGCCTGCCGGGCGTCGCCACGCGCTACGAAGACGTCGACCTCGTGATCGTGCGCGAGAACACCGAGGGTCTCTACTCGGGCATCGAGAACGTCATCACCGAGGGCGTGGTCACCTCGCTCAAGGTGGCCACGCGGCGCGCTTGCCAGCGCATCGCCCGCTTCGCGCTGCGCTACGCGCGCAGCCGCGGCCGCGCCCGGGTCACCGCCTTTCACAAAGCCAACATCATGAAGCTCAGCGACGGGCTCTTCCTCGAATGCGCCCGCGAGGTCTTCGACGGCGCCGAGGTCACCCTCGACGAGCGCATCATCGACGCCGGCTGCATGAAGCTCGTGCAGGACCCGGGCCAGTTCGACGTGCTGCTCTGCGAGAACCTCTACGGGGACGTGCTCTCCGACCTCTGCGCAGGCCTGGTGGGCGGACTGGGCGTGACCCCCGGCGCCAACCTGGGCGACGAGGCCGCCGTCTTCGAGGCAGTCCACGGCTCGGCGCCCGACATCGCCGGGCGCGATCTGGCCAACCCCCTGGCCTTGTTGATGAGCGCGGTGATGCTGCTCAACCACCTGAGCGAGCGCGAGGGCGACGAGCGCCACGCCGAGGTGGGCACGCGCATCCGCCGCGCCTACGACGCCGCGCTGCGCGACGGGGCCAAGACCCGGGACGTGGGCGGCAGCCTGGGCACCCAGGCCTTCGCCGAAGCGGTGATCGAGCGGCTCGCCAATGACCCGTAGGCAGAACGACACAAGCGGCGCCGGGCGACCACTCCTCGGCGAGGCCGGTCCCCTATCCTGACCCGACCTCCGCTGGCGGAACCGGGATTCGGCGTCGGTGGAGCTCTGCTTCCCCGAGCCTGGCTTGCCCCAGGGGGAGCCTCATGACGAATAGCCCGCTGGAGGTCTGCGTCCATCCGCGTATGCAGCGATCCCACCTCGCCATAGCCTTCGCCCTCGCCTTCCTGGCCGGCTCGCTGGCCCAGGCCCAGAGCGATCACCGGATCGAGCGCCTCGACGTGGCGGTCGAAACGCCCGTCTACCGTGTCCCCGGGGGCCTCCCCCTGCCCGACGAGGCCCTGCGCTACCGGCTGCGTTGGACGGGGATCCCGCTGGGCGGGGTCGAGCTGGCGATGCATCCCGACGACGGGGGCTCGGCCCTGGCCGTCGCGATCCGCGGGGCGACCTGGCCGGCCATCTCGTGGCTCTACGACCTGCGCTTCACCGGGCAGGGCCGGGTGCGCACCGCCCCCTTCGCGCCCGGCGGCTTCGAGCTCGAGTCCTGCGAGGGCGACCGCCACAAGCACACCCGGATCCTGTTCCCCGAAGGCGACGGCCCCATCCGCAGCATCCGCCAGAAGCGCGGGCGCACCACGGAGTACTTCTTCCACTCCGACAACGCCTACGACGTACCGTCGGCGATCTACCTGGTCTTGAACCTCGACTACAGCCCGGGCGACCGCTACCAGGTGGACGCCTTCACCGGCGAAGAGCGCTACCTGGTGACGGCCGACGTGGTGGGTCGGGAAACCGTCGGCATCGGCAACGAGTCGGTGAGCGCGTGGCGCCTCGAGCTCGGCACGCGGCCCCTCATCGATGACGACGACGAGCGCAAGCACCGCGGCACGAGCGTGTGGATCAGCGACGAGCGACCGCGGCGCCTGTTGCGCGCGAAGACCAGCACCTTCGTCGGCTCGGTCACCCTCGAGCTCGAGGGCGAGACCGAGGCCCTGGCGAGCGCCCACATCGACTCGAGCTGCCCCCAGTCGACGGCCGCACTCGGCCGTTAGCTAGGCCGGCAGCGCGCTCGCCTCCCCGATCACGGTCACGCGCTCCATCACCCGCACCTCGGGGTCGTAGTCCGAGGCCGCGTAGTGCTGGACGGCGATGTTGTCCCAGAAGGCGATGCTGTTCTTCTGCCAGCGGAAGCGGCACTGGTACTCGGGCACGTCGGCCTGCCGGAACAGGCGCTCGAGCAGGGCGTCGCTCTCGGCGCGCTCCATGCCCTCGATGTGGCTGGTGAAGATCGCGTTCACATAGAGGCAGGGACGGCCGGTGCGGGGGTGGGTGCGCACCACCGGGTGCCGCGCCGGCGGATACTGCTCCTGGAACTCGGCCAGCTTCTCGGGCGACATCAGCATGCCGAAGCTATGGCTGAAGTCGTGCACGGCCACCGCGCCGTCGAGCTTGGCCTTGGTCTCGTCGTCGAGTCCCTCGTAGGCCGCCACCATGTCCGAGAAGAGCGTGTCGCCGCCCACCCTCGGCACCTCCCGCGCCCGCAGCACCGAGCCCAGCGAGGGGCACAGCCGCCAGGTCACGTCGTGGTGCCAGACGTTCTCGACGCCCACCACGGCCTCGCTCTTCGCGAACTCGACGATGTTCTCGTAGCCCTGCTTCGAGTCGAGGAAGGGGTGCTCCTCGAGCTCGCCGAAGCGCTTGGCGAAGTCCAGGTGCTGGGCGGTGCTGATCTCCTGGTCGCGGAAGAAGATCACCTTGTACTCGTAGAAGGCCCGTTCGATCTCCTCGAAGGTCTGATCGTCGAGGTCGGCGAGGTCCACGCCGTGCAGCTCGGCGCCCAGCGTGGCGCCCAGCGGCGCGACGCCGATCTTCTCGAAGTGCAGCGCGGCCAGGCGCTCTCGCTCGGTGCGCACCCAGGGGCGCGGGCCGTGGTGGCGGATGGGCATCGAGGGGCCTCCTCCAGAAGGGTTGGGGCCCCAGAGTACCCGGCGGGGGAAGGAGATGGTGGAGCCGAGCGGGATCGAACCGCCAACCTCTGCGTTGCGAACGCAGCGCTCTCCCAATTGAGCTACGGCCCCAGCCGGGGACACAGGACGGTAGAGCCGGCCCGTCCGGCCGTCAAACCTGCGTTCCCGGTGGGGTTTTCCCGGCCTTGCCCCGGGCCGGCGGCAGCGCCAGCCTAGGGGGGTGAGCATCGAAGTCCGTCGCATCCTGGTGCCAGTCGACTTCTCGGAGCACACCCCGCGGCTGCTCGAGTGGGCGGTGCACCTGGCCCGGGAGCACTCGAGCGAGATCCTGCTGCTGCACGCCTACCACCTGCCGGTGGAGTTTCAGCAGCTGGAGGGCGCCTACCTGCCGCCCGACTTCTGGTCGAGCGTCAAGGCCGGCGCCGAGGCACAGCTCGAAGACCTCGCCCTGCAGGTGCGTGGCCAGGGCGTAGGGGTCGAGACCGTGGCGATCGAGGGCTACGCCGCCAGCGTCATCGTCGAAGAGGCCGAGCTGCGCAGCGCCGACCTGATCGTGATCGGCACCCACGGCCTCTCGGGGCTCAAGCACCTGCTGCTCGGCAGCACCGCCGAGCGCGTGGTGCAGAAGGCAGCGTGTCCGGTGCTGACGGTCAAGTCGAGCTAGTCGGCAGGCCTACCGTTCAGCCGATCCCCATGGCCCGATCCTGGGCCTCGGGATCAGCGTCCTGAAAGTGCAGGATGCCCATGGCTTCGTAGGCCTTCGCGACTCGCGGCGTCAGCAGACCCAGGCGCTTCACGTTGGGCACCACCCGCGCGAAGAGTTGGCGGCGGAACTCCTGCATCACCGGCGACTCGAGGATCAGGGTCTGCACCTCGGCGCGGTCGAAGCCCATCACGTCGGCGAGCTCGTCGCCGATCAGGCGGTCGCGCATCAGCTGGCTTGCCTCGACGATGAAGTCCTCACGGTCGCGGCGCTCGCTGTCGGCCATGTCGTCGTAATAGCCGTCGAGCGAGAGCACGCCGAAGGCCACGTGGCGGGCTTCGTCGCGCATCACGTAGTGGATCAGCTCGCGCAGCAGCGGGTCTTCGGCCATCTGGTACAGGTTGCCGAAGGCCGCCATGGCCAGGCCCTCCACCAGGATCTGCATGCCGAGGTATTTGAAGTCCCAGCGGCTGTCCAACAGGATGGTGTCGAGCAGCGAGCGCAGGTTGGCGTTGATCGGAAACTCCCACTCGAGCTTCTCGTTGACGTAGCGGCTGAAGACCTCGACGTGGCGCGCCTCGTCCATGGTCTGGCTCGCGGCGTAGTGCTTGGCGTCGATCCACGGCACCGCGCCTACCAGCTGCGAGGCGGTGAGCAGCGCACCCTGCTCGCCGTGCAGGAACTGCGAGAGCTGCCAGGCCAACTGGGCGCGGCGAAAGTGGGCCTGCTCCTTGCTCGAGCACTTCTTGAAGGGCCCGTAGTCGGCCAGGGGATTCAGGACAGGGGGGATGATCTCGGCCTCGGGGTCGACGGGCGTGTCCCAGGCGAGCTCGGTGGTGGAGTTCCACTGCTCGCGCTTGGCCTTCTCGTAGAGATCGCGCAGCTCGGGCTTCACCGAGCCGTAGTTCCAGCTGTAGTTGGTGTCGAAGGAGGTGAGGATCCGGTCGAGCTCGGCGTCGGCGGACGCCGCGGGGGCGGACATGCGGGGCTCCCTTGCAGTCGGGGTGAATGCACCCCTGCGCGCGGGAGCGTTATCGGCCGCTAGAGCCGGTCCCTGTACCCGATTTCCGGCCCAGCGCCCCAGCCGGGTGGCGCAGGTGATAGGCCTCCCGGCTCAAGCCCACGGCGCGCTCGGCGCCGGCGGCCAGGGCGGCCAGCACCAGCAGCTCGGCGGCCGCGCTGGCGCGCGGCGCGAAGCCCAGGGGCCCTCCCTCGCGGGCCACTCCGGCGTCGAGCACCGCGTCGGCGCCGACCGCCAGGGGCGAGTCGAGCGCGCCGGTGACGGCGATCAGCGCCGCGCCCATGGCGCGCACCGCCTCGACCGCCGTCAGCAGCTCTTCGGTGCTGCCGCTGTTGCTGATCGCGATCACCACGTCGCCGGGCGCGATCTGACCCGCGCTGCCGTGACGCACCTCGGTGGCGTGAAGGAAGGTGGCCGGCGTGCCCGTCGAGCTGAACAGCGAGGCCGCGTAGTGGGCCAGGTGCTCGGGCTTGCCGATGCCGGTGACGTGCAGGCGCCCGCCGCGTGCGCGCGACGCGGCCAGCAGCTCGAGGGCGCGGGCGTAGGCGGCGGGATCGAGCCGGCGGCGCAGCGCCTCGAGCTCTTCCACGGCCACGCCGAAGCTCGCCAGCGCCTCGCCGGCGGCGGGGCGCGCGGAGGTCGCGGCCGGCAGTGCCGCGGCGGCCGGGTGGAGCGCCTCGACCCGGGCGCGCGCGCCGGCGGCGTCCTCGGGGAAGGCCCCGAGCGTTTCCACGCAGGCGGCGCCGCAGGCGTTGGCCAGCCGGGCCGCCTCCTCCCAGCCCTGGCCGGCGCACAGGCCGGCGAGCAGACCGCCCAGGAAGGCGTCGCCGGCGCCGGTGCTGTCCACCGCCTTCACGCGCAGGCCGGGCACGAAGCCCTCGAAGCCGTCGGCGGCGACGGCGCAGCCCGCCTCGCCGTCGGTGACCACCACCGCGTCGTTGCCGAAGCGCGCGCGCAGCGCGCGGGCCAGGGCCAGGGGGTCGGCGCCGGCCTCGGGGGCCAGC
>Ga0224508_10001176_pt1 | contig 23730 bp, 20 predicted proteins | sample SF_Jan12_sed_USG_4_FD_170157 | JGI IMG/M metagenome (GOLD analysis project Ga0224508, IMG submission 170157) | Sediment microbial communities from San Francisco Bay, California, United States - SF_Jan12_sed_USGS_21 | ecosystem: Environmental > Aquatic > Marine > Sediment | place: USA... | reverse complement strand
CATCGCCCGATCGAAGGCCTTCTACGGAATGGCGTTCGCCTGGACCTTCACCGACTATGGACCGGACTACTGCGAGTTCTCGGACGGTCGTATGAAGGGCGGGTTCGATGCGACCGGGCCCGTGCGGCCGGGCGGACCCTTGGTGGTTCTCTACGGCTCCGACCTGGCGGAGATCTCGGGCCGAATCGAAGCCGCCGGAGGCAAGATCGTCAAACCGATCTTCGAGTTTCCCGGCGGCCGCCGCTTCCATTTCACGGACCCCGACGGCTACGAACTCGCCGTCTGGAGCGAAACCTAGAAGAGCTTCGAGTCCGCCTTCGGATCGCTTTCCCCGTTCATGCCTCGACCGATGATGGTCCGCTGCCTGGGGTAAAGCCGAAGGAGCCGCCCAATAAGCGGAGGCCGAGGCATGGACTTGGGGTGATTGAGGTAGAGCAGACCACCTGGGCCGGGGGGAGGAAGGGCAAGAGCTGGCCAATGAGGAGACAAAAGGCTATTCGCCGTCGAGGAACCAATATCGAGTTTGTTAATCTCCGGAGTTGTATGACAATCATGAGGCAGATCTCAATTATGCGAAACGTGGTGATGATCTCCGCTCGAATTCCCCTGCTCTTCCTGGCCTGCATGGCATTGGTCGCCGGTTGCGCGGAGAGCCGAAAACTGATGCCGACACCGAGCCTCTACGCCGACGAGACGGCGCCGTTGTTCGGTGACCTGGCACCCGAGTTAACCAGCACGCAAGTCGAGCTTATTTACGTGACTGACCGAGCGCCGGAGACGGACGAGGAGGGCAATCTCCACTATGGCTTCAATCGTTCGAAATCCTTGGCGGTCGGAACGACGGTCGTTGATCTGGGTCAGAATGCCACCTGGGAGGAGCTCGTCGCCGCCAGCATAGCCCTGAGGCGGTTCGGAGAGTTCGAACTGCGTATGGTCTCGACGACCGAGCTGGCACGCCTGCCCCCCACGCCGATGCCGGTCCAAGTGATCGACGGTCAGGCAGTGGACCACCCCGATGCCGTCGCGGCGCATGAGGCGAGCATCGCCCATTTGAGGGCAGAAGTCGTGCGGCGTTTGGCGCTGACTCCCCGCAAGGACGTGTTCCTTTACGTGCATGGCTACCACAACACCTTCGCGGACGCCGCCTTTGCTCTGGCCGAGCTATGGCATTTCTTCGGCCGCGAAGGACTGCCGATCGTCTACACCTGGCCAGCGGGGTATCCCGGTTTCTTCGGCTACACCTACGACCGCGAATCCAGCGAGTTCACGGTCTTCCACCTCAAGCAAGTCATCAAGTGGCTGTCCGAGCAGCCCGAGATCGAGAACATTCATCTGATCGCGCACAGCCGCGGCACCGATGTCGCTTTGTCCGCCTTTCGCGAACTCGTCATTTGGGCTCGAGGCGCAGGCGCCAGCGCGCGAGAACGATTGAAGGTCGCGAACCTTGTTATCGCGGCGCCAGATCTCGATCTGCAAGTCATCAGTCAACGGATTGGCGCCGAACGCTTGGTACTCGAAGTCGACCAGGCGACACTCTATTCGTCGCCAAACGACCGGGCCATCGGTATAGCCGAGACCCTCTTTGCCAGCCCCCGCGGGCGTTTGGGGACCTTGGATATCAGTGAGCTCACCAAGGACGAGAGCGCAAGGATGGAGGCCAACGCAGCCCGTGTAACGGTTGTCAATTTCGAAGGCGAGTCGACCGGCTACGGACATGATTATTTTCGCACCAACCCCGCGGTTAGCTCCGATCTCGTATTGATGCTGCGATACGGCTTCAAGCCGGGGGAAGCCGGACGCCCTCTGGAACATGTAGGGCTTAATTTCTGGAGAGTTCCGCCCGGGTATCCCGCCGGCGCGAAGATTGAGTGAGACCGTCGGATCGGCAAACGCCGAATGTCGATTGAGTCAGCCTCAACTCCCAATTAGCAGCAGGGGGCGAGCTTAATCACCTTCGATGACCTCTCAGGGTCACGCACCGTCCCGGGAAGGGGTTGCGGCAGGGGCCGGTGCTGGGGGGACAAGAGACATCCGCCGCGACACTGCGGCCGTTTCGATCCCGAGTAAGAGGCTCAAGCCCGCGACCCGGCTCACCCTCCCTTCAGCCAGCCCTTCAGCCGCTCCGCAGCCTCGGCCATGGCCGCTTCCGGGCCGGCGAAGGAGAAGCGCAGGAAGCGGTGGCCGCGCGCCGGGTCGAAGTCGACCCCCGGCGTGGTCGCGACGCCGGTCTCGGCCAGCATGCGCCGGCAGAAGGCCTCGCTGTCGTTAGTCAGCTCGGCGACGTCGGCATAGAGGTAGAAGGCGCCGTCGGCCGGGGCCAGGCGGTCGAAGCCGGCCTTCGGCAGCTCGGCCAGCAGCAGCGCGCGGTTGCGCGCGTAGGCGGCGACGTAGGCGTCGAGCTCGGCCCGGCATCCGAGCGCCGCCACGCCGGCCAGCTGCGAGAGGGTCGGCGCCGAGATGAAGAGGTTCTGGCCTAGGCACTCGGCCGGCCGCTTCAGCGCCTCGGGCACCACCATCCAGCCGAGGCGCCAGCCGGTCATCGAGTAGTACTTGGAAAAGCTGTTGATGACGATCGCGTCGCCGCTCAGCTCGACCGCCGAGACCGCCTCCCTGCCGTAGCCGATGCCGTGGTAGATCTCGTCCGAAACGAGCCGTATGCCGCCGGCCGCGCAGTGGTCGACCAGCGCCTGCAGCTCGGCGCGGTCGAGCATGGTGCCGGTCGGGTTCGAGGGCGAGGCGACGATCAGGCCGTCGAGCCGCCCGGCTACGCGCTCCAGCAGCTCCGGCGTCGGCTGAAATCTGTGCTCGGCCTCGGTCTCGAGCAGCACCGGCTCGACGCCGAGCGCCGCCAGGATGTTCCGGTAGGCCGGATAGCCGGGCGCCGCCAAGGCGACCCGGTCGCCGGCCTCGAAGGCCGCCAGGAAGGCCAGCAGGAACCCGCCCGAGGAGCCGGTCGTGACGACGATCCGGTCCGGGTCCAGCTCGACGCCGTACTGCTCCCGGTAGTGGCCGGCGATGCCCCGGCGCAGCGGCGGGATGCCGAGCGCGTCGGTATAGCCGATGCGATCGCCGTCCAGGGCCCTGCGGGCCGCCTCGAGCACCGGCGCCGGCGCCGGCGTGCCCGGCTGGCCGACCTCGAGGTGCAGCACCGCCTCGCCCGCCGCCTCGCGCTCGTTGGCGGCGCGCATCACGTCCATGACGATGAACGGCGGGATCGTGCCCCGGCTCGCAGTCTTCAATGCCATCGTTCCATGGTCCTTTCCCGGCCCCAGCCGCTCGAGGGTGCTATTGGACCAGCGCGCCCAGGCCCCAGCCCCGCGGGTCGCTGTTTGCCGCGCAACCGTATTTGATGTCGCGCAGGCCTTCCACGCAGTAGAAACCGCCCACCCGGCTGAGCGCTTCGGCCTCGGCCATCCCGTGCCCTCGCGCGCGCAGGGCGTCGAGCTCCGTCGGCGGCACCCCCGCCTCGTAGAGCACCAGGTCCGGCGCACCGCCATGATGCAAGCGCGGCGCCGCGATCACCTCCTCGAGAGGCTGGTCCAGGGCCAGCACCCCCAGCAGCGCCGCGACCAGCGCCGTCGGCGCCGCCGCGCCGCCGGATGCCGCCAGGGCCAAGTGGGCGTCGCCGTTCGGCTCGTTGCCCAGAATGGCGACGCTGGGCGACAGGGTCCCGTCGTTCCCGCCAAGCGGCGGGGCGGCCAGCAGGACCCCGGTATCCGGCGCGATGCGCCCCGCCCCGAACAGGCCGTTCATGGTCAGGCTGCAGGCCACGGCGTTGCCCCAGCGGTCGCCGACGGCGAAGCCGGCCCCGTCCGGGTCTTCCGGCCGGGATTCCGGCGCCGGCGACAGCCGGAAGGCCGCAGTGTGGCGCCCGGCGTTGTAATCCGCCATGAGGCGCGCCAGGCGGTCCTCGGCGAGCAGGTCCGGCGCGGGTTCCCGGCTCTGTCCGCCAGGGGCGAGCCAGGAGGCGCGGTCGGCGAAGGCCCGCATGGCGGCCTCGACGAAGAGGTGGGGGCGCTCGTCGGGCGGCGCGGAATCGTAGTCCCGGACCTCGGTCAACAATTGCCACAACACCGCCGCGAGCAGACCGTCGGCCGCCGGAGGCACCGAGAAATACAGCGTCTCCGTGCCGAAGCGAAGCTGCGCGGGCGCCTGGAAGCGGGCCAAGGCGCCGCGCAGCTCCATGGGCGAGAGGCGTTGGCCCGCGGCGCTCGCGGCCTCGGCGAAACGGCGCGTGAAGGGGCCGACATGCATATATCCGGCCCCCTGGAGACGGATGCCGGCCAGGACCGAGGACAGGTCGGGCTGTAACACGCGGTCGCCTTCGCCGGGAAGCCGCCCCGTCCCGGACCTGAAGATTCGCGACAGCTCGCGGTCGGACCGGATCGTCGCGGCCGCGCGCACCAGATCCCGCGCCAGCGCCCGGCTGACCGAGTGACCGAAGCGGGCCAGGTTCTCGGCCGGGGCCACAAGCGGCTCCCATCGAATCAGCCCGTAGCGGGCATGGAGCGCGGCCATGGCCCGCACCCCGCGCGGTACCACCCCGCCGGAAGGCCCGGCTTGCGGCAGGAACTCGATCACCTCGGCGGCTTTGTCGCCATGGTCGAAAACCAGGCAGACGCCGCCTCCGGCCAAGCCGGCCCGCGACGGCAGGGTCACCGCCATGGCGAAATACATGGCCACGGCGGCGTCCCCGGCGTTGCCGCCGTTGCCCAGCACGTCGCGGCCGATCAGCGCGGCATGAGGCTCGTCGGCCGCGAGCACGCCGGCGAAGCCTTCGACCGGCCCTATCTTCAGTGTTTCGTCATCCCCGGAACCGCAGGCCCCGACCCACAATGCCAAGCCTGCCAATGCCAGCAGCCGCGCACCCGACTTTCGTTGATTTGCCCCCATTCGATAGCTACCTTGAAAGCTCAATGATCGAGATCAGACCCTTGCGCACTCGCCTAGTCCCCATGTTGGCCGCGCTGCTCCTGGCCCTGTCCCTGCTCGCGCCCGCCCTGGCGCGGGCGCAGGGCCAGAAGATCATCCGCGACGCCGAGATCGAAGGTATCATCCGGGGGTACGCCACACCACTGTTCCAAGCGGCTGGATTGACCCCGCAAGCCATCGATGTCTACCTGATCCAGGACCGCAGCCTCAATGCATTCGTGGCCGGCGGGCAGAACATGTTCATTCACACCGGTCTGCTGATGCGCGCCGACGACCCGCTCGAGGTGATCGGGGTGATCGCGCATGAGACGGGCCATATCACCGGGGGCCACATCGCCGCGCGCATCGGCCAGATGGAGAAGGCCCAGACGACGGCCTTGGTCAGCTACCTTCTGGGGATCGGCGCGGCGCTGGCGACCGGGCGCCCGGAAGCCGCCGTCGCGGTCATCTCGGGCGGACAGGACATAGCGCTCAAGGGTTTGCTGTCCTATACCCGCAGCCAGGAACAGTCCGCCGACCAGACGGCGGTCCGCCTGCTCGACGCCACCGGCCAGTCGCCGCGCGGGCTGCTGGAATTCATGGACATCCTGGGCGATCAGGAGGTCCTGCTGGCCAGCAGCCAGGATCCTTACCTGCGCACCCACCCCCTGACCCAGGACCGCATCCTGTTCCTGGAGGAAGCGGTCGCCAGATCGCCCAATGCGGACGCGCCGCCGGCGCCCGGGCTGGTCGCCGGGCATGCCCGCGTCAGGGCCAAGTTGTTCGGGTTCCTCGAGTCGCCGGTCCGCGTCTTCCGACTCTATCCGGAGATGGACGACAGCGTTCCGGCGCGCTATGCCCGGGCCATCGCGTACTACCGGCGGCCGGACCTGGACAAGGCCCTGCCGTTGATCGACGGGTTGCTGGCCGAAAGCCCGAACGATCCCTTCTTTCACGAGATGAAAGGCCAGATGCTGTTCGAGAACGGCCGTATAGCCGAGGCGCTGCCCCAATATGAGACTGCTGTCGGGTTTCTTCCCGACGTGCCCCAGCTGCGGCTCGCGCTCGCCCAGGTCCAGATCGAGCTCGACGACCGTAAGCTGGACCGCGACGCGCTGGCCCACTTGGATGAAGTGCTGCGCCGCGAACCCGGGAATGCCTTCGCCTGGCAGCTCTCGGCGACCGCGCACGGCCGCCTGGGAGACAAGGGCATGGCCGCGCTGGCGCTGGCCGAAGCGGCCTTGGCTCGCGGCAGGGCGTCCGAGGCAGGCGCGCAGGCCGCCCGGGCCGTGCACCTGCTGCCCAAGAACTCGCCGGGCTGGCTGCGCGCCCAGGACGTGGCAAACCTGGCCAAGCAGAAGAAGAAGTAACGAATCGATGATTTGCGGCCGGCGGCCGCGCGGTATAGATTGCCCGCGGATCGAGCAGGGTCGTCATCTGGACGGACCCAACCAATGTTATCGGGAGGAAACTGCCAATGACCGGAGCTATCAGGCGGGCGGCCGCACCACTCTCGTTCGCGGCGGCCCTGTTGGTCCTCGGGCCCGCCCTGGGCCAGGAGCAGAGCAAGCCCGCCCAGTTCGATCCGGCTGAGGAAACGGCGATCCGCGAGATCGTGCGGGAGTACCTGGTGACCCATCCGGAGGTCGTGATCGACGCCATCCGGGTCTACCAGCAGCGTGAGAAGGTGGCCGCCGAGGAGCGCAAGCGAGAAACGTTGAAACGCCAACAGGCGGCGATCTTCAATAATCCCCACGATCCCGTCATCGGCAATCCGGACGGCGACGTCGCGGTGGTCGAGTTCTTCGACTATCGCTGCGGCTACTGCCGCTCGGTCGCCAACGGATTGCGCGAGGCGGCGAAGGCCGACGGCCGGGTCCGGGTGGTCATGAAGGAGTTTCCGATCCTGGGGCCGGACTCCCAGTTCGCCGCGCGCGCGGCGCTGGCCTCGGTCAAGCAGGGCCTCTACGAGCCTTTCCATTTCGCGATGATGAACGCCAAGGGCAACCTGGACAAGAAGGCCGTCATGGCGATCGCGACCGAGGTCGGCCTGGAGGTCGAACGCCTGAAGCGGGACATGCAGGCCAGGGAGATCGACGGCCTGCTGCGCCGAAACTTCGAACTGGCCGAGTTGTTGGGGATCACCGGCACGCCGGCCTTCGTCATCGGCGACGAGGTCATCCCCGGCGCGATCGACATGCAGGTCCTGCGGGACAAGGTCGCCCAGGTCCGAAGCAAATCGAGCTAGACGCGGACGTTGCGGGCGGCGGTCCCGCGAAAGTCGGATTGCGCCGCCGTGCGCGCCTGTGTTAACGCTACAGTGCTTTCAACTCGTCGCGGGGCGCGGCTGTGGCAAAGGCGCCATCGGTTCTGATACTCAACGGTCCCAACCTCAACCTGCTGGGCACGCGTGAGCCGGAAATCTACGGCCGGACCACCCTGGCCGAGATCGATGCGCGCTGCCGGGAGCATGCGGACCGCCTCGGCCTGGCCGTCGAGTGCCGGCAGTCGAACAGCGAAGGCGAGCTGGTCGGCTGGATCCAGGGCGCGCGCGAGGCCCACGCCGCCATCGTCATCAACCCCGCCGCCTACAGCCACACCTCGATCGCCCTTCTCGACGCCCTGCAGGCCGTCGGACTGCCGGTGGTCGAGGTTCACCTGTCGAATATTCATAAGCGGGAAACTTTCCGGCAGCATTCTTATGTCTCGAGGGCGGCCGAAGGGGTCATCTGCGGATTCGGCGCCGAGGGATATGCCATGGCCCTGGACGCCCTGGCGCGCCGGCTGGTGAAGGAACAAGAGAGCTGATGCCCAAACTCGAACTCGACGAAGAGCTGGTCCGCAAGCTGTCCGGGCTGCTCGACGAAACGGGACTGACCGAGATCGAATACGAGGGCGGCGGGCACCGCATTCGGGTGGTCCGCGGGGGGACGGTGCTGGCCGCCGCTCCGGCCCCGGCCGCCCCGCCGCAGGTCGCCGCCCCGGCCCCGGCCGACGGGGCCCCGGCCGACGCGGTGCCGGCCAATGCCGTCACCTCGCCCATGGTCGGCACCGCCTATTGCGCCCCGGAACCGGGCGCCCCGGCCTTCGTCTCGGTCGGCGACACGGTCAAGGAAGGCCAAACCCTGCTGATCATCGAGGCCATGAAGGTGATGAACCAGATCCCCAGCCCCAAGGCCGGAAAAGTCTCCCAGATCCTGGTCCAGGACGGTCAGCCGGTGGAGTACGGCGAACCTCTGCTGATCATCGAGTAGCAGCGCCGGCGCGAGATGTTCGAAAAAATCCTCATCGCCAATCGGGGCGAGATCGCGCTCAGGATCCACCGCGCCTGCCGCGAGATGGGCATCGACACGGTCGCGGTGCACTCCACGGCCGATGCCGACGCCATGCACGTCCGCCTCGCCGATGAAAGCGTCTGCATCGGGCCGCCGCCCGGCAAGGACAGTTATCTGAACATCCCGGCACTGCTCTCGGCCGCCGCGATCACCGGGGTCGACGCGATTCACCCGGGGGTCGGCTTTCTGTCGGAGAACGCCAACTTCGCCGACATGGTCCAGGAGCACGGCTTCGTCTTCATCGGGCCGGAGCCGGAGCACATCTCCCTCATGGGCGACAAGGTGGCGGCCAAGCAGGCCGCCGAGTCCCTCGGCCTGCCCGTCGTCCCGGGATCGCACGGCGCGGTCACCACGGACAAGGAGGCGGCCGAGATCGCCGAGCGCATCGGCTATCCGGTGCTGATCAAGGCGGCGGCCGGCGGCGGCGGCCGCGGCATGAAGGTGGCCCGGACCCAGGGCGAGCTGCTCGAGTCCTTGCGCCTCGCGAAGGCCGAGGCCAAGGCCGCCTTCGGCTACGACGTGGTCTATCTCGAGAAGTACCTGGGCCAGCCGCGCCATATCGAGGTCCAGATTCTGGCCGACGCCCATGGTAACGTCGTGCACCTGGGCGAGCGCGACTGCTCCCTGCAGCGCCGCCACCAGAAGCTGCTCGAGGAGGCGCCCTCGCCGGCGCTCAACGCCGACCAGCGCGCCAAGATCGGCGCCCTGGTCAGCAAGTCCATCAGCAAGCTGGGCTATCGCAGCGCGGGCACAATCGAATTCCTTTACGAGAACGGCGAGTTCTACTTCATCGAGATGAACACCCGCCTCCAGGTCGAGCACCCGATCTCGGAGGCGATCACGGGCGTCGACATCGTCCGCGAGCAGATCCGCATCGCGGCGGGCATACCGCTCAGCATGGCCCAGAGCGACATCGTTCCGCAGGGCCACGCCATCGAGTGCCGGATCAACGCCGAGAACCCGGAAACCTTCATGCCCTCGCCGGGGACCGTCACCGACTACCACGCGCCCGGCGGCCTGGGCGTGCGGGTCGATTCCGGCCTCTATGCCGGCTACCGGGTGCCGCCGTACTACGACAGCCTGATCGCCAAGCTGATCGTCCAGGGCCAGACCCGCAACGAGTGCCTGATGCGCCTGCGCCGGGCGCTGGAGGAGTTCGTGATCGAGGGTGTCCACACTACGATCCCGCTGCATCAGAGGCTGATCGCCGAGAACGATTTCATCAACGGCAACTATGACATTCACTGGCTGGAGCACTATATGTCCCGAGAGGACGAGATCTGAAAGCGGAGCCGGGCGTCGATGGAACTGAAGCCTGAGCTGTTGCTGCGGGCCTATGCGGTCGGCATCTTCCCGATGGCCGAGAGCCGCAACGACGAGGAGATCCACTGGATCGACCCGGACTACCGCGGCATCCTGCCGCTCGAGACCTTTCACATTCCCCGCAGCCTGAGGCGGGTCCTGCGCCGCGGCGCCTTCCAGGTGAGCTGCGACACGGCGTTTGGCCAAGTGATCCGCGGCTGCGCCACCCCGGGGCCCGGCCGCCGCGATACCTGGATCAACCCGACCATCGAAAAGCTCTATTGCGACCTGCACGAGATGGGCTTCGCCCACTCGGTCGAGTGCTGGCGCGACGGCGTCCTGGTCGGCGGACTCTACGGCGTGGCGCTGGGCGCCGCGTTTTTCGGCGAATCCATGTTCAGCCGCGCCGCCAACGCCAGCAAGGTGGCGCTAACGCATCTGGTGGGCCGGCTCAGGAAGGGCGGGTTCAGCCTTCTGGACACCCAGTTCGAGACGCCGCACCTACGCCAGTTCGGCGTGCTCGAGATCCCGCGCGAAGACTACCGGGTCCGCCTGGCCGCCGCCGTGCGGGCGTCGGCTCAGTTTCCCGCGGAATTGGAGGCCGCGGAGCTCGAGGCCTTCCTGCAGTCGATCACCCAGACGTCATAGACCGGGTGCTCGACCGCCGAGAGCGCCGGCGAGGAGGCGAACATCCAGCCGGTGAACAGCTGGACGGCGTCGGCATCCGGCCGCAGGTCGACGATCTCGAGGAAGGCCGCGCTTTCCGGCGGCTCCTCCGGCGGCCGCTTCTTGCAGGCCCGGACCACGATCTCAAAGGTCCCGAAGCGCACCGTCTCGCCGAGCGGCGCCTCGAAGGTCGAGATCCGCGCGGTGATCTTGTCGAGGCCCTGCAGCAGGGCGACCTGCTGCGCCGCCGCCGGGCCGGCGGCGCCGACCAGGAGGGTGGCCAGCGCGGCCCAGCATCCGGCCCGTCGCGCGGCCTTGCCGCGGGCCATTCCACCGCCTGGCGTCAAAACGTCGCGGCCCATCTCGTCCCTTCTCTCACGCGTGTGCTTCCTCATTCCGCCGGCATTCCACAGCCAAAAGCCTTAAGATTCAGAAAAGACTTAGGGCCGGCGGCCATACACCGCAAGCACCATTGCCCCCGCGCCACACCGTTACCCATGTAGCCGGTTTGGACCGACAGAATTCCCCTCGCCTCTGGGAGCTCAGGCATGCACACAAGGTGATTCGAGACAGACCGTGCGCAGGCTCTGCCGTTTTGAGCCCTCCCCCCTTGCGGGGGAGGGTTTGGGCGGGGGGTGTTCTGAATGCCGCCACGCCGACGCCAAGGTCTTTGGCGGCCTATCGGCCGCACCCCCCTCCTCGGTCCTCCCCCGCAAGGGGGGAGGAGGGTTCGTTTGGCGCCGTGGGGATATCGCCGACTTGTGTGAACACCTTAGCCCTGCGAGCGTGAGGGTGGGTTGGTTTCCGACCTTGTCCTCGAAATGCTGGTGCGCCACGTCTTTCGTTCCAACCAACCCGCCCTCACCTATTCGGCTGCGCCTCGCCACCCTCGCCCGAAGGGCGAGGGTTCACGGCGGCGCCCGTCCGAGGAACCACGAAAAACTCGCGCCGGCCGCTCACTTCTGTGTCGCGGAGTCGTCGGACTCGGCGCTGCCGAAGATGAAGCGGCCGAGCAGCTCGACCACGTTGATCGCGCTCTGGGTGAACTCGATCCGTCCGCCGGGCGGGATCAGATCCTCCTCGGCGCCCGGCTCGAGCGATACGAAGTTGCCGCCCAGGAGGCCGTCGGGCAGGATCCGCGCCGAGCTGTCGCTCGGCAGCTGGATGGTCTCGTCGATCCGCAGCACGATCCTGGCCTGGTAGGTCTCGGTATCGAGGCTCTGCCCCGCCACCGTGCCGACCTTGACGCCGGCCATGCGCACGTCGGTGCCGACCGTGAGGCCTGAGGCGTCGTTGAACACGGCCTCCACGCTGTAGCCGCCGGCCGCGCTGATGCCGCTGGTCCGGAAGGCGAAGACCACGAAGGCGATGGCGACCAGCAGCACCACCGCGCCCATGACGGTCTCGATGACGTTCCTATGCATGAGGCGCGCCCTCCCCCGGCCGGCCGCTCAACCTGGCGTCCAGGGCTCGTAGTCGCCGGTCGCCTTGTCGCGCCGGCCGCCCTTCAGCATGTGGCCGGGCGGGCGGTAGGCCGCGTCCGAGCCGGTCAGGTTGGGCTGGTGCTCCTTCTGCCAGGGTCGCTTGGGCGGGCCGCCCTCGGGCGGGATCTCGTCGCTCGTGTGGTGCAGCCAGGCGTGCCACTCGGCCGGCACGCGGCTGGCCTCGACCTCGCCCTTGTAGACGACCCAGCGCCGCTCGTGGCGCAGGGAGTCGTCGTGCACGTGGCCGCCGCCCTTTTGGCGGTAGTAGCGGTTGCCCTGATCGTCCTGGCCGACTTTCTCGCCGCGCAGCCAGGTAAAGAGGCGCGTTCCTAGGGTGGCCATGCTCGAACTCCGGTTACGCCCCTCGAGGGGGCCGGCGCGGGGGACTATTGCATCACGGACGGGCTCCGTCCAGAGGCTGCGCGCGCGGAGATGAGCGAAGCCCCCCGGCAATATGGTGGCGCGGTTACGCCCGCCCGGCGTACGAGGACGCTGGCAGAACGGCCGTCACGGCGTTACCCGGCCGACGATCTGGTCCAGCGAAACGAATCCGTAGTCGCCGCTGTCGAAGCTGCCGGCCGTGTTGTCGCCGAGCACGACGACATGGCCCGCGGGCACGCGCCCGCCGTTGCGCGAGAGCTGCAGGGCGAGCAGGCGCGCGGCCTTGGCCGCGAGCACCCGAGGGGCCGCCAGGTAGGGCTCCTCCAGCGGCCGGCCGTCCCGCCACAGGCGTCCGTCGCGGATCTCGAGGCGGTCGCCCGGCAGCGCGACCACGCGCTTGACCATCAGCCGCGCGCGGGTCTTGAAGGCGAGCGCGACCAGGTCGCCGCGCGCCGGCGCATGCTCCGCGTAGGTGCCCGGATCGACCCATACCTTCTGACCGGGCGAGAGCGTCGGCGCCATGGAGCTACCGGCCACGGTCATCTCCCGGCCCTGCCCTCCCGCCGCCACCGCCGCCCCGGCCAACGCCAGAACGAGGACCGCGAAGAGGCGCCTCACGGCGCGTGATTGTTGACCAAGGTGCAGGTCGCGCAGGCGCTCATGTTGGCGAAACCGCCGAGCGACTGGTTGTTGTTGAACGCGGTGTTGCCGTTCACCAGGCTGTCGCCGAGAAGGTTTATACCGTCGTTCTGGTTGAGATAGGCCGTGTTGCTGGTCACCGTGGCGCCGACACCGACGGTGAAGCCGTTTGCGCCGTTGGCGCGGGCGACGTTGCCGACCGCCGCCGAGCCCGGGCCGATGTCGAAGCCGTCGCCAACGTTGTCGTAGGCCGAATTCTCGCTCAGCGTGGCGGAGTTGGCGTTGGTTTGGATGCCGACTCCTCCGTTGCCGTTGGCGGAATTGCGGGTCACCGTGGCGCCGTTCCCGGCACGGATACCGTCGGAACCGTTGTTGTAGACCGTATTGCCGATCAACGAGGTGCCGGACGAGGCGAAGATACCTATCTGGCTGTTGTTCGAGGCCGTGTTGCCGATCGCCGTGGCGGAGACGCCGGCGGTGATGCCGTTGTTCCCGTTGCCACTTACCGTGCAGTCCCGTATCAGGTTGCCGACGCTGGCGAGGTGAATGCCAGTGGCGCCGTTCGACACGACCCGCAGGTCGAGGAGCCGATGGTACTGGCCGGCGCCGGAGAGTTCGACAATTCCGGAGTTGCGGAAATCGCGCACCGTTCCGTTGCGCACCTCCACGTTGGTGCGGCCGCTCATGGAAATACCGGCTCCGCTCCCGGCCCCCCCCGGGCCGATCATGCTGAAGCCCATGAGATCGATGGTCACGTTGTCGGCGTTGACCGTGATGCCGGTCGTGTTCGTCGCGACGAGCGTCAGGTCGCCGGTCAGGTAGTAGGAGCCAGGGGCCGAGATCGTGAAGGGCAGTGCCGAGATCGGCATGCGCACCTCGTCGGAGGCCGCGTCGATGATCTCTGCGGCCTGCAGGCCGTCGACCTGATCGGCGTTGAGATTCGCGACCAGGGTGGTCGAGGAAACCGCGACATCGTTGGCGCTCATGGTGCCGGTCACCGAGACGCCGCTGGAGATCGTGCCGCCCAAAAGTCCGTCCACCGAGGTCACGTGCGGGCCGATCCCGGCCAGCCCGGAATCGAGCTCCGCCTGGGTTGCCGTGTCGAAGTTCAGCTTGCCCTCGGTGACCGCGCTCGGCGCGATCATGGCGCTCGTGATCCCGCTGTTGTCGACCGCGAAGGTCGTGCCCGAGAGCGTCAGCCCGGCGCCGGCGACATAGAGCGTGTCCGTGTCCGTGTCGATGTCCGCCGCACAGGCCCAGGCCGCGCCGGTCCACTTTGCCACCTGGCCGCCTGCGCAGCCGAGGCCGCCCAGGGTGTCGGACTCGCTGCCGGTCTGGATCGCCGCACCGCCCAAGGTCGTGCCGGCGGAGAGGTCGATCGCGCCGTCAGTGACGAAGGCCTCGACCTCGGCTTCGCTCAGCGTGGTGTCGGCCGTGTCGGCGTCGGCCGCACAGGCCCAGACCGTACCGTTCCACTTGGCCACCTCGCCGCCCGTGCAGGAAAGCGCGTTCAGGGTATCGACCTCGACGGTCTTGGCACGGATGCCGTAGCCCGCGGCACTCAGCGCCTGGCGCGGCGTCATCTCGGTATCGGGCGCAACCGCGACGCCCAGATAGGTCTGGTTCTCGAATACCGTCGGATCCAGCGGGTTGCCACCGGTATTAGTCCCGAAGACTGCGTTGAAGGCGCCGTTCGTCACCGTCACCGTCTGCGTCTCCGTCCACAGGAGACTCCCCGCCGTGGCCGCGTCGTAGAGACTGAACGTGATGTCAAAACTGCCGCTGACCGGGTTCCCCGCCGAATCGGTCAGCGAGCCCTGGTAGCTGATGGTCTGCGGCACCTGGCCGTGGCCCGCGAGCGGGAACAGCATCAGAATCGCCAGCAGGCCCAGGAACGCGACCCGGCACTCGCGAAAAGTTCTGCGCATCATGGTAATCGCTCCCCTAGCTCCGACCCGCGCGCAAACCGCACGGGCCCAACCCCCTTTGAACATTACCATATTTTCCCTTCTTAGGGAATCAATTGCGCCAGACTCCCGGCGTCTGAGGGGCTACGAACGACTCCCGGTGTCCGAAGAAAAAATACGAAAAAATGGACAGCCCCCAGGGCCGCCCCCTATACAGGCCCGCCATGACCGACTTCTGGCGCGATTCGGGCTATCACCTGCTGGAGCCCCTGGAGAGCGGGCGCTTAAGGGTGACCGACGACTTTCTGCGCGCCTATTTCCGGCGGCCGGAGGTGCGGCCGGTCGAGGAGTCCTGCGCGGCCGAGCGGGCGCTTCACGAGGCGCTCTTGAAGAACCCGCGCGAGGCGGTCTCGGCCACGCGACTCGCAGAGCTCGCCGACTCCGACGCGCGCGAGAACTATCAAGTGGTGCTTGGTTTCCGCGACCGGCTCGTCGCCGCCGGCACGCTCGAGGACTGCTATCTGAACGCCTTCCTGGACGAGGGCGGGGTGCGGGTCCCGCCGCTCTTCCTCGACCAGCTGGCGCACGCGATCGCCCGGGCATTGCTGGAGGGCTGCAAGGACGGCCTCAGGGCCCGCGCCGCCGAGCTCCTGTTCCGCGAGCAGCGGGTGCTGCTCCAGGAGGGCGCGGTCCTGGCGGCCGACGCGGAGACCGTGGAGATGGCCGCGGCCACCGGCGGCTTCGGGTCGCTCGGCCGCCTGGTCGCCGAGGCCCAGACCCCGCTCAAGACCGTCGAGCTCGACGTGCTGAGCGAGGAGAACGCAGAGACCTACTGGCAGCGCGAGCAGCGCTTCGACACGGCCATCGCGCTCAACTTCGCGGCGCCCGGCCTGGACGCGCTCTGCCGCGTGCTGGAGGCCTGGGTCGCCCGCTTCCTCGACATCCAGGTTTCGATCCAGCCGGTCCAGCAGATCACCGACGAGAAATGGGTCTGGCACCTCGGCCTCGACGCCGAGGGCAGCCGGCTCCTGAACGACCTTTACGAGGGCATCGAGGTCGAGGCCGAGCGCATGGAGCGTCTGCTCTCGCTCTTCCGCCTCGACTTCGCCGAGCCCAGCGTGATGGCGGCGGGCCTGGAGGGCCGTCCGGTCTACCTCGCGCTCGCCATGACCGAAGACGGCCGCCTCAAGCTCAAGCCGCAGAACCTGCTGGTCAACCTGCCGCTCGCCGAGCGGGCGTGACCCGGGGTCAGACCTTGCATCTTTGCATTCCTCGAAAGTCGGCAGCTCACCAATTGCTGAGAATGCAAAGATGCAAGATCTTTTCCCTTTTCGGAACTCGTCAAACGAAACCCGCTGCTAGGCATATAGGGCCGTAACGAGGGTCTGTGTCTCAAACTCCGCCTGTTCGACCAGCTCGCCAACGATCTTGTTCCTCAGTTTGTTTGGTTTGAAGAGCTTGAGCATTACTTGGGACTTCTTGTCTTCCTTGGTCTTGGTAAGAGCATTCTTGAATGCGAGGCTTAGCACGTCGCCCATCAGGCCGCCGGCTGACCCCGTGGCCTTGTTCACCTTCAGTACAGACATTGCCTTGTTGGAATCGGGCATACGCATCGCCCACAGGGGCTTTCCAGCGACTTTGAAGAACCCCAGGGGCACGAAGTTTTGGTCGACCAAGTCTTTGACCTGGGGCCAGATGTAGCCTTCTACGACCTTCACCAGTTCCGGGTCCGTATAATTCACTGCTGTGTAGACGCAACAGCTGTCGCTGCGGCCCCATCCCCCTTCCTCACCGAAGACTTTCCAGCCTCGAATCACGAACTGGTCGGGCTTGCTGGCGAGTTTTTCGATAATGTATTGCTGACAGGCTCGGCGCATGCGGTTGAAGAGCACCATGCCCCCTCCCATCGACACAACGAACTGGAAGCGGTCGCCCCGCGGGCGTTCGTTGTACTTTTCCCACAGACGCGCCTTGGACACAGGGCCGTTCCGCCCCTGGACACTGGCCTTGCCCACGCTGTCATCTTTGAGCTGCTGACCGAGCGATTCCTTGCTCTTCTGGATCTTCGTCCATTCCCCAACCATGGTACTCCACCCGACATCCATTTCGTGAGCGACGTTGGGTGAATAGCTTACCTTGCCTTTCGACCATTTGGAGTAGATGTCGTTGTAGAAGTGACTGCGGACAGCGCGCCTCACGCTCTCCCCGTTCTGCTGCGCCTGTCGCGCACGCGCCGCAAGCTTCCACCAGACTTCCTTTGGAAAAGTTTCAAGATTCATCGTGATTGCCCCTCCTAATTGACTTCGATTCCTGAGCCTACGTTCGGACCGACTTCGACAGGAAGTAGTACATGGGTCCCCGCAGGCGTGGCGGGAGGGCGTCCGCTCGACGGAGCGCCAATGCATTCCATCGGACTCGCGCCCTTTGCTTCCAGGATAGCGCTGGCGCATGGCCGACTGATCCGAGATTTCCCGGATAGCAACTCCAGTTGGCCGAAAACGGTATCAGATTCGAATGTCGAAGGCGATTCAGGTCTTGGTTTACATGCGCATGGCAATCTCCTCCGATTGTTGGCTGGTCGTCTGAACGGCCGTTGTGTCGCCAATCTCGCGATGGGATGACGCACTTCGACACTCAGGAGGCGCAGCTCCTCTGTTGGGAGGCCCGGATACTTCTGAATTCAGGCCCGTAGTGGCGGCAAAGGAGCCGGCTCACTCTCGAGGCCGGCGTCACGGTCACCGGCCAGACGATCTGGCGCTACCAGGACGGCGAGCGGCCGATCCCGGCCATGCTCGCCGCCTACGGCTTCCTCCTCAAGGAGCAGATCGCGATTACCCCCTCGGCACAGCGCAACCAACCCGTCCTCCAAGAGCCTGCCCTACCCGAAGGATTCCGGCCCCGCGGCGCCACCGATCCGCCCCAAAGGGGCATATCCCGGCATCCATCGCGCCTCTCCGCCGGATCGTCGCCATCGCCGCGACAAGGAAACCGTGCCGATGTCCATGTTGCTCCAGACCATTCCAGACAAGATCCAAATCATACGCCGTTCTTGACGGAGTAGGGCTAGAAGACCGTGCAGTTGCCGAGCGCCAGATGGGTTAGCTGCAAGGACGTGGACGACCAGTCGCCCGGATAGACCTCCTTTCCTAATCTTCGCCGCCGTGCGAGGCTGCAAGAGGCTTGGCCGTGCCGAAGGCCGGCGTTCGGGAGGAGGTTTGCGATGCGCTATGTGAGAGTTGCACTGGCCGGTTTGATCGTGGCAGCGGCCGCGATGCATGGACGACCGCCGTCCGCCGCCGAAGGGTCGCGGCCGCCCTCGGTCGATGATCTTCTGGCCAGGCTGGGCTATACGGACCAGGACAAGAAGGCCCTGCTGTCGGGCAAGGTCATATCGACCGACGTCAAGCGGACGCGGGACGATCAACTGATCGCGGCGGTGGCTGTCGTTCTTCCGGTGCCGATCGCCGATTTGGCCGAGGGCCCGAAGCAAGGGCGCAACATCGAGCGGGATCCCGATGTGGTCGCGTTCGGCGCGCTTTCGCAAAGCGCAGGCACCGAGCAGTTCGCCAAGGCCGCCTATACCGCCTCCGAGACGGACGAGGTCAAACGGCTGTTGAAGGTGAAGCCGAGCGACACCTTCAACCTCTCCTCGGAAGAGATCGCAGTCCTCCGCGCCGGGCTCGGCAAGCTCGACGGCAAGGACCGTGCGACGGCCGAAGCGGTCTCCAAGGCTTATCGCGAGGTCCTGGCCGGCCGGTTAAGCGCCTATCTGGACAAGGGCCTGGACGGGATCGCGCCCTACGACCACGGTGGCAAGACGTTCTCCCCGGCCAAGGAGCTTCGCGCCGTGTACAAGCAGGCCGAGCCATTCCTGTCGGAGTACTTCCCTGGGTTCAAAGAGGCTCTCGCGGAGTTTCCCAAGGGCCAGTCGTCCGACATCACCAGCAGGATCTACTGGATGAAGCGCGCTGTCGAAGGCCGGCCCGCGTTCATCCTGGCCCACCAGATGGTCGAGGCGGGCGACGACTATGTGCTGATGAGCCACCGGCAGTTCTTCGTCGGCCACACCTACGACTCGCTCCAGGTGGTCGCCCTGGCCCTGCCGGTGCAAGGCGGGTCGGCCGTCTTCTACGTGAACAGCGCGTTCACCGACAAAGTCACGGGCTTCTTCAGCGGCGTCGCCCATTCCGTCGGGCAGGGCCGCATGAAGGACGACCTGACGAAGTACTTCGAGACGGTCCGCGAGACCAACAAGTAGCACGTCGCCGGCGCCCGGCGCCCCTGAAGCCGGAAGCCGGGGCCGAAGCCGGGGTCAGGTCTTGTTTTAATGTTTTTTGACTGTTCCCTGTGCCCCACGCCACAGCCCCCTACACCGTCAGATATGCCCGCCGCACGTTTTCATCCGCGGCCAGGTCCGCCATCGCGCCGTGGTAGCGGATGCGGCCCTTCTCGATGATGGTGGCGCGGTCGCTCACTTGTGTCGCGAAGCGCAGGTTCTGCTCGGACAACAGGACCGCGAGGCCCTCGGCCTTGAGGGCGCGGATGGTCGCGGCCATCTGCTCGACGATCACCGGGGCCAGGCCCTCCGAGGGCTCGTCGAGCAGCAGCAGCGCCGGGTTGCCCATCAGGGTGCGCCCGATGGTCAGCATCTGCTGCTCGCCGCCGCTGATCTGGCCGGCCGGGCGGCCGCTGAGCTCGGCCAGGTTGGGGAAGAGCGCGAAGATCGCCTCGGGCGTCCAGACCGGGCGGCCCGCGCGCGGCGGCTGGCGCCCGACCTCGAGGTTCTCCGCCACGCTGAGGCCCGGGAAGACGCGCCGGTCCTCGGGCACGTAGCCGAGGCCGAGGCGCGCGACCGCGTGCGGCGCCAGGCGCTCGATCCGCCGGCCCTCGAAAGTCACCGTACCGCCGGCCGGCCGCACCAGCCCCATGATCGCCTTCAGCGTGGTCGACTTGCCGGCGCCGTTGCGGCCCAGCAGCACCAGGACCTCGCCGCGCGCCACCTCCAGACCGACGCCCGAGAGGATGTGGGCGCGGCCGTAGTAGGCCTCGAGCTCGCGCACGCTCAGCATGGCCGCGGGCGCTTCCCTTCCGCCCAAAAACACGCGCTCGCGAGTCCGGACTTTTCACCACCAAGGCACAAAGGCACAAAGAGTTTGAATACCTTCTTCGTGTCTTCGTGTCTTTGTGGTGAAACGGTTTTCAGAAGCAGCACGGCTAGCCCCCCTCCCCGACCGCGGCGCTGCCGAGGTAAATCTCGCGCACGCGGGCGTCGTCGCGCACCTCGGCCGGCGTGCCCTCGGCGATCAGCTCGCCGCGATTGAGCACGATGAGGCGGTCGGCGTGGGCGAAGACCACGTCCATGTCGTGCTCGGTGAACAGCACGGCGATGCTGCGCTCGCGCACGATCTCCGCGGTCAGGCCCATCAGCTCGACCCGCTCGGCAGGCGCCATGCCGGCGGTCGGCTCGTCCATCAGCAGCAGGCCCGGATCGTTCGACAGGGCGACCGCCAGCTCGACCCGCTTCAGGTCGCCGTAGGCGAGCACGCCGCAGGCCCGCTCGGCCTGTTCGGTCATGCCGACCCGCGCGAGCAGGGCCGCGGCCTCCTCGCGGTAGAGCGCCCCGGCGCGGCGGAGCAGCCCGGAAAAGCCGCGCTTGTGGGAGATCAGCCCCATCTGGACGTTCTCCAGCACGGTCATCGAGGCGAAGGTCGCGGTGATCTGGAAGGTCCGGCCGATGCCCAGGCGCCAGACTTGGCGCGGCGCCAGGCCCGCCAGCTCGCGCCCACGGAAGCGGATCGAGCCCGCGTCGGGGCGCAGCTGGCCGTTCAGCATGTTGAAGCAGGTCGACTTGCCGGCGCCGTTGGGGCCGATCATGGCCAGCAGCTCGCCCTCGGCCAGCGCGAAGCTGACGCCGTCGACCGCCTGCACGCCGCCGAAGGCCTTGGCGAGGCCCTGCACCTCGAGGGTGTTCACGGCGCGCGCTCCGCCTCGGCCGCGCCGCCGCGCAGGCGCTCCTCCAGCTGCCGGAACACGCCGCCCAGGCCCTGCGGGAACAGCACGACGAGGACGATGATCGTCACGCCCAGGATGAGCCGCCAGAACTCCAGGCGCGAGATCGTGTCCTGCAGCCAGGTGAAGGCCGCCGCGCCGAACAGCGGGCCCGAAAGCGTCTGCACGCCGCCCAGCAGAACCATGACGAGAGCGTCGACCGAGCGCGGGATCGACAGCTCGTCGGGGAACACGCTGCCTTTCGAGAAGGCGTAGAGCGCGCCGGCCAGGCCCGCCAGGACCCCGGCCAGGGCGAAGGCCATCCACTGGTGGCGCCGCACGTCGATGCCGATCGCGTCCGCGCGCAGCGGCGAATCGCGCCCGGCCCGGATCGCATAGCCGAAACGGGCGAAGATCGCGCCGCGCAGGAACAGGATGCCGCCGGCGGTCAGCACCAGGACCAGATAGTAGTAAGCGCTGCGCGCGCTCGCCCAGTCGGCCGGCCAGACGCCGAGCAGCCCGTCGTCGCCGCCGGTAAAGCCGTACCACTGGAAGGCGACCGACCAGGTGATCTGGGCGAATGCCAGGGTCAGCATGGCGAGGTAGACCCCGGAGAGGCGCACGCAGAACCAGCCGAACAGCAGCGCGCCGAGGCCCGCCAGAACGGGCCCCGCGGCGAGCGCCAGCTCCATCGGCACCGCCAGGTGGTGCACCAACAGGGCCGCGCCGTAGGCGCCGAGGCCGAAGTAGGCGGCGTGCCCGAAGGAGACCATGCCGCCCGGCCCCATGATGAAGTGCAGGCTGTAGGCGAAGAGCGCGGCGATCAGGATCTCCATCCCGAGCACCAGGGTGAAGTCCCCGGCGACGGCCGGCAGGACGAGCAGCACGGCGAGAAGCGCCAGCCAGGCCCAGCGGTGATGCCTTGCGGCGGGGGCGAGCAGCGGCTCGGCCGGCCCGGCCCGCGCATGGCCCGGCGTCTCGGGCTTGCCCATCAGGCCCCAGGGACGGATCACCAGGACGACCGCCATGACCAGGAACATCAGGACCAGCGTGATCTCCGGAAAGACCAGGATGCCGAAGGCGTTCAACTCGCCGATCAGCACGGCCGCCAGGAAGGCGCCGGTGATGCTGCCCATGCCGCCGACCACGACGACGACGAAGGCGGCCGCGATGATGTTGAGGTCGATCAGCAGGTCGGCGCCGCCCTTGGGCAGCTGCGCCGCGCCGCCGAGGCCCGCCAGGAAGGCGCCCAGGAAGAACACCGAGGTGAACAGCCAGGCCTGGTTGACGCCCAGGGCCGCGACCATCTCGCGGTCCTGGGTCGCGGCGCGCACCAGAGTGCCCCAGCGCGTGCGGTGGAACAGCAGCCACAGGCCGCCCAGCACCAGCGGGCTGAGCGCGATCAGCGCCAAGTCGTATTCGGGCAGGTATTCGCCGAAGATCGTAACCGCCCCGTCCAGGCCCGGCGCCCGCGGTCCCAAAAGGTCCTCCGGCCCCCAGATCCACTGCGAAAGGTCCTGTACGACCAGCACCACGCCGAAGGTCGCCAAGAGCTGGAACAGCTCGGGCGCCCGATAGATGCGGCGCAGCACCAGCACCTCGACGGCGACTCCGATCGCGCCGACCGCGAGCGCGGCCAGAAGCACCGCGCCCCAGAAACCCAGCGGCCCGCCGCCCAGCCTCTGGACCAGGCTGTAGGCGATGTAGGCGCCCAGCATGTAGAACGAGCCGTGGGCGAAGTTTACGATCCGGGTGACGCCGAAGATGATCGACAGCCCCGCGGCGACGAGGAACAGCGAGGCCGCGCTGGCCAGCCCGGTCAGGAACTGCACGAGGATCATGGCGGTGCCGGGGTTGTCGAGCGGGTCAACGCGGTGTCGGGAACGGCTCGCGCGCGGAAAGCCGGAAACCAGATCTCATATCGCCCCCCTCATGTCATCACCGCGTCCGCCGTCCCAGCCACGCCGCCCGAGCGGCTTAGCATACGCGGCGCCACCGCTGCCATGGTGAGCAACCGGGAACATGGTCCCCCTCCCCCTCGACGGGGGAGGGTCGGGGTAGGGGTGAATGCCGAAGGCATCCCGTTGACTCCCGCCAGTCGACAACATCGGGGCCAAAGCCACAGCCTCGCTGCGCTCGCCCCCCTCCCCAACCCCTCCCCGCGTTGGGGGAGGGGGAATCTTGCTGGGCCGGCAGGCCAGGCCCATCGGAACTCAGCTGCCCGGCCGCAGCTTCCGGATCTCCTCGTCGCTCGGCAGGTAGCCCTTGCCGTCGGCGTAGCGCCAGTCGACCATCACGCCCTTGCCGTCCCGGAGCGCCGTGCGGCCGACATAGGCGCCCATGGTCGACTGGTGGTCCTGCGCGCGGAAGGTGAAGGGCCCGGTCGGCGAATCGACCGTGATCCCCTCGGCCGCCTTGACCATCGCCTCGGTGTCGGTCGAGCCGGCCTGGGCGATGACCGCGGCGATCGCCTTGAAGGTGTTGTAGCCCACCACGGAGCCGAGCCGCGGATAGTCGTCGAACTTCGCCCGGTAGGCCGTGACGAACGCGTCATGGGCCGGCGTGTCGATCGCGTACCAGGGATAGCCGGTGACGATCCAGCCCTCCGGCGCCTCGTCCTTCAGCGCGTCGAGGTATTCCGGCTCGCCGGTCAGGAGGCTGACGACTTCGCGGTTCGCGAACAGGCCGCGCAGCTTGCCCTCGCGCACGAACTTGCCGAGGTCGGAGCCGAAGGTCACGTTGTAGATCGCCTCGGGCTTCGCGTTGGCCAGCGCCTGGACCTCGGCGCCCGCCTCGATCTTGAACAAGGCCGGCCACTGCTCGGCGACGAACTCGACGTCGGGCCGCTTGGCCTTCAGGATCTCCTTGAACGAGGCGACCGCGTCCTGGCCGTACTTGTAGTTAGGCGCGATGGTCGCCCAGCGCTTGGCCGGCAGTTTCGCGGCCTCCTCGGCCAGCATGTTGGCCTGCATGTAGGTATTGGGCCGAAGTCGGAAGGTGTAGTGGTTGCCCTTCTGCCAGGTGACCGCGTCGCTCAAGGGCTCGGCGGCGATGAAGAAGACCTTGCGCTGCTTGGCGAAGTCGGTCACCGCCAGGCCGATGTGCGAGAAGAAGGTG
>Ga0224508_10001175_pt1 | contig 23736 bp, 24 predicted proteins | sample SF_Jan12_sed_USG_4_FD_170157 | JGI IMG/M metagenome (GOLD analysis project Ga0224508, IMG submission 170157) | Sediment microbial communities from San Francisco Bay, California, United States - SF_Jan12_sed_USGS_21 | ecosystem: Environmental > Aquatic > Marine > Sediment | place: USA... | reverse complement strand
ATCGCAGCCGTCAACGTCGTCTTTCCGTGGTCCACGTGACCGATCGTTCCCACGTTAACGTGGGGCTTTGAACGATCAAATTTTTCCTTGGCCATCGCTACTCCTTCGTTCGCCTTGTCTGCTAACCAACACTCGTAATGGAGCCCATGACCGGATTCGAACCGGTGACCTCTTCCTTACCAAGGAAGTGCTCTACCGACTGAGCTACATGGGCACAACGGTTCAAACAACTGTCACCGTCGGGCCGCACTCGCTCTCTAGAGACGACCCGTGTCAACTCCAACATCCTTTCGTCTTCGCCTCGTCCGTCATCGTGATTGGAGCGGGAAACGAGATTCGAACTCGCGACCCTCAGCTTGGAAGGCTGATGCTCTACCAACTGAGCTATTCCCGCGCACTCCTTCACGGCGTCCCTTGAATCGCCAACGCTTCTTGATGGACTAAAGACCCTCGACCGACCAACCAAACAATTCGTTTCAAACTTCAATACCGACGCGACGACTGGTGGAGGGAGAAGGATTTGAACCTTCGTAGGCCTAAGGCCGGCAGATTTACAGTCTGCTCCCTTTAACCACTCGGGCACCCCTCCGTAATGGGCCAGACAAATCGACCTTCACGGTCGGACCCCGCTGATCGCCGTCACTCTATTTCTTCTGTCCTTCTCCCCGACGAGCCAGCTCCCTTTGGAGCTGGCGAAGGGATTTGAACCCCCGACCCGCGGTTTACAAAACCGCCGCTCTACCAACTGAGCTACGCCAGCCTCGACACAAACGGCAGATGTTAACAGTGAGCTATGGAGCTTTCAAGACCCCCGACGGCGGGATTTCCTCTGACGAACCGCCTCGAAAAGTAGCACACCTGTCGAAATTGCGACATTGAGAGAATCAAAATTTCCCGCCATGGAGATTCGGGCCCGAGAATTGCAGGCATCCGCCAGCGAAGGCCGAACCCCCCGCCGCTCGCCACCCGCCAGGATCAACGTCGGACCGGTCAGGTCGACCCGATCCCATTCGACGTCGCCGCGAGGGTCCAGGACCACGGTCTCGAACCCTTTTTCCCTCAACCAGCCAATTCGTCGGGCCAACCTCGGTTCACGGGCCACGACCAGGCCCTCCACGGCCCCCGCCGAGGCCTTGGCCACCGCCGGCGTCAACCCCACGGTCCCCTCGCTGCTCAGGAGGACGCCCGAAACGCCGGCCCCGATGGCGGAACGCAGGATCGACCCCAGGTTACCGGGATCCTGGACCCGGTCGACCGCCAACAGCAACGGGGCGTCGGTCGCCTCGAGGGCCTCGAGACAGAGGGTCTCTGCATCGGCGTAGACCCGTGGGGCGATCTCGGCCAGCACACCCTGATGACGGATCCCATGGCCCAACTGCTGGGTCAGGACACGGCGTGGCACCCGCTGGGTCGGGATGCCGGCCTGACGGGCGGCACGAAGGAGTCGGCCGAAACGGGACTCCTGCTCGACGGCCACCAGGAGTCGCTGGATCGAACGCGGCCGTCGCTCCATCAACTCCTGGACCGGACGGTTCCCGTAGACCCACGTCGGCTCGCCCGATTCGCCACCCTTATCGCTCACCGAGTTGCTCCAGTTGGCCGCGGATTCGAGCCACCGCCGATGGAACCCGTTGGGGATTCAGCCGATGTCCGACGACGATCGCCGGGACCAGCCGATCGAGGTCCGGTCCGTGCTGGCGTCCCGTCAACGCCAGACGGATCGGCTGGAAGAGCGCTTTCCCCTTCTGCCCACTCCGCTCCTTGACCGTGGCGACGACCTGCTTCCAGCCGGGGCCATCCACCGGTGACGCCTGTTCCAGCGCCTCGATCAGCGCGCCGGCCACCGACCGACCTTCCGCGCTGGCCAGGGGGCCGTCAACCGCCGTCTCACCGCCGGCACCGACGTCGAAGAGCATCTGGAGCCGCTCCGGAATCTCGGTGTAACGACTGAGGCCCGGTCGGACGAGGGCCACCAGCAGCATCTGCCAGTCGGGATCCAACGTGGCGCTCTCCAGCAGGCCGGCCCGGTGGAGTCGTTGACCGATCTCGTCCCCCAGACTGCCGTCGTCCTGGCGGACGATCTGTTGCGCGCAGACCCAATCGAATTTCTCAGGGTCGAAGGCTGCGGGAGAGCGGCCGACCCGCGAGAGACTGAAACGCTCGCGGAGTTCGTCAACGGAGAGAATCGCCTCATCGTCCTGAGGGCCCCACCCCAGGAGCGCCAGAGCATTGACCACACCGCCGGCCGGGTAGCCTCGTTCCCGGTAGTCGCCGACCGAGACGGCGCCATGACGCTTGCTCAGGCGACTGCCGTCCTGCCCACGCACCATCGGGAGATGGACAAAACGAGGTCGCGGGCTACCGAGGGCATCGAACAGGAGAACCTGTCTTGGCGTATTGGAGAGATGGTCGTCGCCACGGATGACCTCGTCGATGGCCATGGCGGCATCGTCGACCACGACCGCAAAATTGTAGGTCGGGCGACCGTCCTGACGAACGATGACCGTGTCACCCAGCTCCGCAGTGGGGAACTCGATGGTCCCCCGTAGCCCATCCTCGAACCGGACCATGTCGGCGGGCGACTGCGGGTCCACGACGGCAAACCGGATCGCGTGGGGCTCTCCGCCGCCGGCTCGCGTCGTCGCCTCCTCGGGATCCAACCCCCGACAGGTCCCAGGGTACGGAGTCACGCCGTCCGAAGGACAGAAACAGCGGTAGGCCCGTCCGGCCCGAAGCAACCGCTGACCGGCCTCCCGATAGAGTTCGCTGCGTTCGCTCTGTCGGTAGGGGCCGTGATCCCCGCCGACGTCGGGGCCCTCATCCCAATCCAGCCCCAGCCAACGTAGATCCTCGAAGATCGTCGCCTCGGACGTCGCCTGGTGCCGATCGGTATCCGTATCCTCGATCCGGAGGACCATCGTCCCCCCGCGCCGGCGGGCTTCCAGCCAGTTGAAGAGCGCGGTCCGAGCGTTGCCCAGGTGAAGCGACCCGGTGGGAGATGGCGCAAAACGGACGCGTGGGCCGTGACTCACGACGACGCCCGAACGAGGGCGACGGCCTGACAGGCCAGCCCTTCGCCACGCCCCAGGGCGCCCAGGCCCTCCAGAGTTGTGGCCTTCAGCCCGACCCGGTCGCTGGGCATCCCGAAGGCCTCGCCGATCCGCTTCCGCATGGCGTCGGCATGGGGCGAGATCTTCGGACGTTGCCCGAGGAACGTGATGTCCAGGTTGACGGGCTCGAAACCGGCCTCGCGAATCAAGCGGGAAACGTGTGCGGCCAACTCCGCGCTGTCGGCATTCCGGAATCGTTCGTCGTCCGGTGGGAAATGGTGGCCGATATCGCCGAGACAGAGCGCTCCAAGCATCGCATCCATCGCCGCGTGAAGAATGACATCCGCATCGGAGTGCCCGTCGAGAGGCGTCTCGCCCGGAAAGACGACACCGCCAAGGACCAACTGCCTGTGGGTTCCCGCCTGGCCATAACGGTGGATATCGAACCCCGTGCCTATCCTGAGATCCATCTCCGCTCCGTCGGCGTCCTCGGCGAACCACGCCTGTGCCTGATCGAGATCTTCCCGAGTCGTAATCTTGGCGTTCCGTCGTTCTCCCTGGACCCAGTGCACCTCATGGCCGGCCTGCTCCAGAATTCCGGCCTCGTCGGTCTGTTCCAGGACGGCATCGCCCAGACGATCGAACGCGTCCTGCAGCCACTGGCGACGTGCCGCCTGAGGGGTCTGCGCGAGCCTCAGCCCACTTCGATCCACCGTATCCCGGACGACCTCGCCCTCCACGCGTTTGACCGTATCGGGGACCGCGACACCAGGAACGACGGCCCCATGGTCTCGAACGCCCTCGACCAGCCGCGTCATCAGTTCGGGAGTGACCAGCGGTCGGGCGGCGTCATGGACGAGGACATAGTCGGCATCGGTCGCCGCCTCCAGTCCGGCCCGCACCGACTCCGGTCGTGTCGCGCCGCCGGCGACGACGGCCTGAACCCCGGGCCAACCGGCAACGGCCCGTCCCGTATCCGATCGGATCTCGTCCTCCGAGAGGACCACGACGATCCCGTCGACATCGGCACAAGCCTGCATCGCACGGACGGCGACCTGCAGGACGGACATGCCCGCGCCTAATGTCTCAAACTGTTTGGGAAGCGTGCCACCGAATCGGGATCCGCGCCCTGCGGCAACGACGATGGCGACGATGGTCTCGCTGCGCCCGCGTCGCATCAGATCTCCATCAGGTCCTTTTCCTTGGCCGCATTCAGATCGTCGATCGCCTTGGTGTGATCGTCGGTCTTCTGCTGAATCTCCTGGAGATGACGACGGGCGTCGTCCTCGGAGATCTGCTTGGCCTTCTCCATCTTCTTGATCTCTTCGTTGCCGTCGCGGCGGATCTGTCGGATCGCCTGCTTGGCATCTTCGCCCATCGAGCGGACCTTCTTCACCAGCTGTTTGCGTCGCTCCTCGGTTAGCGGAGGAATCGGGATTCGCATCATCTTGCCGTCGTTGGTCGGGTTCAATCCGAGGTCCGACGTCAGGATCGCCTTCTCGATCAGCGGAATCAACGTCGGGTCAAACGGCTGCGCGACGATCATCGAGGGCTCGGGGATCGACAGCTTCGCGACCTGATTCAGCGGTGTCGGCGTTCCGTAGTATTCGACGCTCAGGCCATCGAAGAGGGAAAGCGAGGCGCGACCGGTACGGATGGCGCCGAGCTTGCTGCGGGCATCCTCGAGGGTGGCGTCCATACGGGAATCGGTATCGACTAACAGTTCTTCCGGGGTCATGGAATCATTCTCCCACAACGGAGCCGACGTCCTCGCCTGCCAGGATACGACGCAGGTTGGAGGGCTGTCGGATGTTGAAGACGACGATCGGTAGTTTGTTGTCCATGCAGAGTGAAATGGCCGTCGTGTCCATCACCCTCAGGCCACGCTCGAGCACCTCGAGATAGCCGACCTTCTTGAGAAGTTTTGCGTCGGGCTCCACCATCGGGTCCGCGGTGTAGATGCCATCGACCTTGGTGGCCTTCAGCAGCACCTCGGCCTTGACCTCCATCGCCCGCAACGCCGCGGCGCTGTCGGTGGTGAAGTACGGATTGCCGGTGCCCGCTGCCAGGATGACCACGCGACCCTTCTCCAGGTGTCGCAGCGCGCGACGGCGCAAGAAGGGTTCGGCCACCTGACGGATCTCGAGGGCGGAGAGTACGCGGGTTGTGATGTTTCGCCGCTCGAGAGCATCCTGTAGGGCCAACGCATTGATCAGTGTCGCCAGCATTCCCATGTGGTCGGCGCTGACACGATCCATCCCCTCGGCCGCGGCACCCCGGAAGATGTTGCCGCCACCAACGACCAGAGCCAGTTCGACTCCAAGCTTGTGACAGACGGCGATCTCGTCGGAAAGCGCGCCGAGCACCTCCTGCGAGATACCGGAGGTTCCGCCCCCCATCAACGCTTCACCCGAGAGCTTCAGCAGCACTCGTTTGTAGCGTAGCGTGCCGTCTTCGCTCACGTGGCTAGCCTTCGTCGCCGAGCACGAACCGACTGTAACGTCGGACCTTGATGTTCTCGCCGATCCGACCCACTGCCTCGGTGACGAGTTGCGTCACGGTCTGGTCGGGATCGCGGACGTAGGGCTGCTCCATGAGACAGTTCTCCTTGTAGAACTTCTCAATCTTACCCTGAACGATCTTCTCGACGACGTTATCCGGTTTGCCGGACTGGCGAGCCTGATCCGAAGCGATCTCCCGCTCGCGGTCCAGCACGTCCTTGTCGACGGACTCGCGGTCCAGGTAGCGCGGATTGGCGGCCGCCACATGCATCGCGATTCCCTTGACGAAGGAGACAAACCCCTCGGAGCGCGCCGCGAAGTCCGTCTCGCAGTTGACTTCCAGAAGGACACCGATCTTTCCGCCGGTGTGGATGTAGGAGCTGATGAGACCCTCGCCCGCCACGCGACCGGCCTTCTTCTCGGCCGACGCGGCGCCTTGCTTTCGGAGGATCGTCTCGGCGGCCGTGACATCGCCCCCTGCCTCTTCAAGTGCCTTCTTGCATTTCATCATGCCCACGCCGGTCTTCTCGCGGAGTTCCTTGACGGTGGCGGCTGTGATCGTCATCGCTCGATTCCCTTCAGTATGGAACGGGTCTGCATTAAAAAGCCCCGGCGCAGCCGTGGTCCGCGTCGGGGCCTGTTCTCGTTTCGTTCGTATCGATCGTACTCGTCAAACGCGGATCTTGCTTAGTCGTTGCTGCCGGCCTTCTCCGCAACCGCGGGAACCTTCTGCGGCTCCACAACCTGCGCTTGCTTCCGGACCTTGAGTCGCCGCGCTTCGCGGGCTCGGACACGATCGGCCACGCTGCGCGGCTGCGCGGCGGCGTGCTTCTGATCGTCGGACTCGCGAGAGGGCTTGCGTGCCTCCCATGCGGCACGACCCTCGATGATCGCATCGGCAAAGCTCCCGGCGAACAACTTGATGGCACGAATGGCATCATCGTTGCCCGGGATCGGGAAATCGATCGGATCGGGATCGCAGTTGGTATCGACGATAGCGATTACCGGGATGCCCAGCTTGCGAGCTTCGGCGACCGCGATCTTCTCTTTGTGGGGATCGACCACGAACATCGCCTGCGGAAGCTTGCCCATCGTCTTGATGCCCGAGAGACTCTTCTCCAACTTTCCGCGTTCCTTGTCCAGACGAGAGCGCTCTTTCTTGGTGAGCTTGGCGGACTCTTCCTCGTCCATCTCCTCGAGCTCTTTGAGTCGATTGATGCTTTTGCGAATCGTGGCGAAATTCGTGAGGGTTCCACCCAGCCAACGTTGGTCGATGTAGTACTGCCCGCTGCGTGTCGATTCCTCGACGACGACTTCCTGGGCCTGGCGCTTGGTCCCCACGAACAGAACACTGCCACCGCGGGAGGCGATTTCCGACGCGAACGAAAGTGCGTCGCGCAGGAGCTGTGCGGTCTTCTGCAAGTTAATGATGTAGATGCCATTGCGGGAGCCGAAGATGTAACGCTTCATCTTCGGATTCCAACGACGGGTCTGGTGGCCGAAATGAACGCCGGCTTCCAGTAATTCTTTAACCGTGACGGATACCAACAATGCCTCCCTGGCGAACCTGCGCGGAACGTGGATACACGACTATCGTTTCGAGAATTGGAATCGCTTACGAGCGCCCGGTTGACCGTACTTCTTACGCTCGACCTTGCGGGAATCTCGAGTCAGGAATCCGGCTTTCTTCAGTGCGGCGCGGAGTTCCGGATTGTGCTCACACAGGGCTCGGGCGATCCCGAGACGAAGGGCGCCGGCTTGACCGGTATAGCCACCCCCGTGGACCCTGACGTGAATATCGAACTTGTCGCCGGTCTCGGTGATGGCGAGAGGCTGACGGATGATCTGCTTGAGCATGTCGTTGGGGAAGTAGTCGTCGAAGGTGCGACGATTGACGGTGATCTCGCCTTTGCCCGGCCGGAGGTAGACTCGCGCGGTCGAAGACTTGCGGCGGCCCGTACCGTAATGCTGAATCGATGTGTCGCTCACGTCGTTGATGTCTCTCTATCGTGAGGCGCTTGCGACCGCGATGGTCCAGGCCTTGGGTTGTTGCGCGTCATGCGGGTGTTTGTCGCCGCCGTACACTTTCAATTTCCGAGCCATCTGCCGACCCAGGGGGCCGTTGGGCAACATGCCGCGAACGGCAAACTCGATGAGTCTCTCCGGGTGCCGATCACGAAGCTTCTCCGCGGTGATCTCCTTGAGACCGCCGGGGTAGCCGCTATGACGTCGATACTTCTTGTCGGCCCACTTGTTGCCGGTCAGGTGGACCTTCTTGGCGTTGACGACAATCACGTGGTCTCCCACGTCGAGATGCGGGGTGAACGTGACCTTGTGTTTTCCACGCAACCGGGTGGCGATCTGCGTTGCCAACCGACCCAATGTCAGACCATCGGCGTCCACGATCCACCAGTCGCGTTGGATCGAGTCTCTTGTCGGAACATACGTCTTCATCGAAGCCTCACCCGTTGCCGGTCGAGCCTGGGCCGTGGTGCCCGACGGTCGACCTGCGCGCAGAAAATCCCCTGGAAATGAATGCGGACTTTTATCACCGGGGAAAAACCTTGTCAAGGCGACCCCATTGGTGCAGCCGACCTCGTGCCCGACTGCTATAGATATACCCGAATCGCGGTCCGCCATTGGGGAAAACGTGGTCAGAGATCCCGAAAAAGAGCCCAGCCGGGTCCGTTCGATGTTCGATGGAATTGCCGGGCGCTACGACCTGCTCAATCACCTGCTCAGCCTGAACCTGGACCGCCGCTGGCGACGGGCGGCCGCCAGGGAGCTACCGGAGCTCGGCCAGGGGGTGATCCTGGACCTCTGCGGGGGTACCGGGGACCTCAGTATCGCCGCCGAGGGGTCCGGCCGAGCCGAGACGGTGATCTGTTGTGACTTCTCCCACGAGATGCTCGCCAGGGCCAACGTCAAGTTCCGGCAGCGGGGGGTGGACGGGAGCTGTCTGGTCCTCGAGGCCGATGGCCTGAACCTGCCGTTTCCCGACGGGACCTTCGACGCCGTGACCGTCGGCTTCGGGGTCCGGAACTTCGTCGACCTGGACGCCGGCCTCGGGGAGATCCATCGGGTCCTGCGGCCCGGCGGGCGGCTGATCGTCCTGGAGTTCAGTCGACCGACCCGAGCACCGCTGGCACCGCTCTATCGGTTCTACCTGAAACGGATCCTGCCGAGGCTGGGTGACGGGGTCCACGGTGCACGAGGGCCCTACGGCTACCTGGCACGAACGATCGCCGCCTTCGACGATCCCGAGACCCTGGCCGATCGGATCCGAGATGCGGGGTTCCCGACCTGTGACTGGTCGCCAATGACCGGCGGGATCGTCGCGTCCCACACGGCCATCAAGGCCAGCCGCTAGGTCCCGCTACTTCGAGCGGGATTCTGCGAGGGCCTTGCGGGCCTCGACCAGTTCGGTCCGGGCGTCCTCGAGAGACTTCTGGGTCCGACGCACCCGCTCCTGCCCGTCGGCCGCATTCCAGGTCTCATCCCCGTCCGGGGCGTCCGGTCGCGGGAGGTAGGGGTTGCGGGTGGCCAGGAGACGCTTCTCCAGACCGGTGATCTTCTGCTCGGCGGCAACCACGGCCTCCTCCGCCGCGGCGATCTGTTGCTGGCGCTCAGCGTCGGCGGCTTTCTTCGCCTTCATCGCCGCAAGCGGATCCGGGAGACCCGGTGCTGCCGGTTGTTTCGTCGTCGGCGTCGTCGGCGGCGGCGTCGTCGGCGTCGTCGGCGTTGCGGTCTCCGACGACGGATCGTCGGTCGCGGCTTTCTTCGGAGTGGATTTCAGGTCGGCATTGGTGAAGACGATGGGCGCGTCATCTGCTTTCTTCTTGTCGACCTTCTTGCCGCCGGTGGCCCGAGCGATGTCGGAGCCCTTCTTTGTCTTCTCCTGGGACTTGGCCTTCTCCCCCTCGGCCGCGAACGGGGTCAGGGTGACGGCAAGGACGATGGAGAGTAGGACGACTAGCGGGCGATTGAGATGGCGTTTCACGGGGACCTCCGACCGATGATGGACTCTTTCAAGTGTATGGCGCAGCGGAGCGAATGTCACCAGAACGGTCAAAAAGAGCTGGTTTTCCACGATGTAATGGCGGTCAGGGGCAGATCCCAGGATTCCGGCGGCCAGTTCGCCTCGAGGGACGCGTCCCAGTAGAAGTCCGGCGTGGGCTGGCTGCCGTCGGCGATGGACTGGGTCACCCCCTCCCAGGTGATGACCGATCCGTAGTTGACCGCAACTCCCAGTGCCTCATACGACCCGTTCGTGAAGAAGATCCCGTGAAACGACGAGTGGGCCGTGTTGATGAGCGGTCCCCTCTCGTTGCGGATCACGCCACCCCCGAAAGCATTCGCCAGGTCGTAGCGGTCCTGGTTGACCAGATTGCCGGAGTAGTCGAGATTGATCCACGGCTCGCCGGGGTCGAACGTCCCGTCGCCATCCAGATCCTGGAACGGCTCGGCGGGGGCTTGCATGGTCGTCGCCGCACCGGTGAGACCGGTGAGCTGAAACGACTCGACGTTGACATAGAGCAAGCCGCGGAAATTCCAGGTCCCCCCCGAGATCGTAATCGCAGGCGTCAGGTTGTCGAACACCCGATCGCCGTCGTCATCCCGGGCCGGGCGTCCGTCCTGCGTGTCGAAGAAGTAGAAGCCCTGTTGGCCATCGGTGATCTGCCGGAAGGTCTGCAACGGGCCCAGTCCGTTCTCGCGGAACTGATCTCCGGTGACCCATCGGTAGTAGTGGGCGTTGCGGTCCCCCGAAGTCGCCACGGACTTCCAGAGTGGGTACTCAAAGTTGGGACAGGTCGCCAGCGGCAGTTGCTGGAACAGATTCGAGTGATCGCTGCCCGCCGCCGGCGGGCTGGCTGCCGGATACGGCTGCTGGCCCGGCGCGTGGCCGACCAGGTCTCCGCCGGCGATCGCCCGAAACCAGGGGCCACCGGGGTGCGGGATGGTATGCCCGTCCCGCGCCGCCTTGAAGTCGGTGATCGCGGTGGCATCCACCGTGTCCCAGAGGCGGTCGAGTCGCGGGCTTACCGGCACCCCCCGGGGAATGCTGGCGGGGAGTCCCAGCACATCGGACGACAACGTCATGTCCCCGACCGAGGTCATCGGTCCCCAGTAGACCGATAGGTCGCCGGTGAACACGATGTCGCCGCAGGAGTGCAGCGGTGCATACGCCAACTCATAGGGTAGCTCGCTGACCACGAACTCGACGTTGCGACGGGCGACGTAGTCCGTCCCGTTGTGAATGCCGGCAAAGACATTGACGGTGGCGGTCCCGAATCGTGTCCACGACCCACCGCCGGTATCGATGTAGGGCGGCGCGTAAATATCGACCCGCTCCACGCGAGCTTCCAGGTTGCGGCCCGGATAGCCCGGCAGCAGATCCTCGATCAGTGCGTCGAGGAAACCGGCCGCGGTGGTCCCACCGTCTGCCCGGTCGATCCGGATGTCCGGGTAGGCGGCGGTCCCGACGAAACGATCGACCGACTCGCCCTGCAGCGGGCGCTCGAACAACGCATCGTCGGCCTGTTTGTAGTACGGCCGGGAAGCCAGATTCCCGTCCGCGGCGATCGGTGGGTTGATGTAGGGGTCGGTCTCGTCGACGTAGCGCCGGGCATCGCGACGTACATCGCCGACCTGCGGAACGTTCAGGGCGGTTGACGGCGCATCGAACCAACGCTTGGCCGATCGGGCGACCGCCTCGCAGACGTAGAGCGCCTGCTCGTGGTGGAGTTGGTTGCTGGCGATCGCTCCCTCGGTCTGGCCCAGAAGCAGGAACGACATGCCCAGCAGAAGCAGGATCGCCGTCACCAGGATCGCGATCACCATGGCGGAGCCACGCTGCCCCGTCATCTCCGCGGGTCGCAACGTCACCGATCAACTCCCGCCAGGCCGGAGCCAGACCAGCACCGACGCCGAAGCGACACACGCGGGGTCGCTCTCCTGGGCGACCTCGATCAGAAGCCGATACAGCCCACGGGGCTCCGTCGTCACCTGCCACAGGTACTCGAACGAGCTACCGGGCAAAGCTCCGCTGAACGTCTCGTCAGGACGACCGACCGTTCCCGACCCGACATGGAGGAACTGGATTCGTTTGGGGAGGTAGGAGGCGGCAGGACCGGTCACCTCGAACTGTATGCGCGTGCGGTCGGTCACCCGAGCGAAATAGTCCGGGTTGTTGATCTGCACGCGGCCCGCAAAACTACACGCCGGCGTTACGGCCGCAGAGTAGTCCGATTCATTGGCGGGGCTACAGGCGTCCACGGCCTTGACCCGGTACCACGCCTTCTGCCCGCGAGGGACCACACTGAGGTCGATATATTCGTTGACACGGAACTGCGTCGGCAGGGGCACAAACTGCCCCTCGTTGCCGGCGGGCAGGTCGCTGGCATCCAGGTAGGCCCGGCCGACAATGTAGCTGTCGATGTGAATCGGATCGTTGTTGATGTCCTCGAGGACATGCTGCCACTCGAACCGAATCCCGCGGGTACCGACGTTGAAGTAGGCGCCGACGCTCCCCGGAACCTGCGGTTTGATGTTGGATTCGGCCTCGCCGAACACCTCCAACGACGCCTCTCCCTCGGCGCCGCAATGATCGACACCACGGACCTCGTACCAGTAATCTCGGCAATTGACCGCCGAGTCGTCGCTGAAGGCCGGCATCGGGTAGGCCGGGATCTGCGCCTCATCCGCCACCAGGGTTGTCACGACACCGGAGGCGACTCCCCGGTAGAGCCGGTAACCGGCATGGTCCCTCAACATCGGTGCCTGGGGATCGTCGAGCAGCGCGCCGAGGTTGTCGAAGACCGCGTCCCAGCTCAGATCGACCCGGCCGTTCAGGCTGGTCAGGCCATTGGTCGCCGTGAGGTTCAGCGGGGCCACCGGCGTGTTGCCTGGGAGAAAGTTCTGGGTGACCTGCGAGGGTGCCGTCGAGGGGCCGCTCTGATTCCCCGCCGCGTCGACGGCGGTTAAGGCGACGTAGTAGGTCGTTCCATCCACGAGACCGTCGATGTAGGCCCCGGTGCCCGCCACCGATCGCTGTTCCAGCAAGGCCGCAGGATCGAGGCCGTAGAGCAGCTTGTAGTAGCTGACCTCGTCCACCGCCGGGTTGGGGGACCACTTGGCGTAGAGGCCGCCGCAATGCCCGGGATACAGCTGTGGGGGCGTCGGCGTCGATGGCGGCGAGACGTCCGCCTCCAGATTCGGGATGCCGGTCTTGCCGAGATTCCTCGGGCTGACATCTCCGCTCAACCGAAACTTCAGGAAACGGCGACTGTCGGGATCCGTGTCGTCCTTGTCGATCCGCCCCTCGAGTTCGAGGGGGTCGCGAGTCTGCCCTTCCACATCGACGGTGATGCGACGGATGGCGGCCCGGTCCTCGCGATCGCTCTCGGAATCCCCTCCTCCGGGTGGAGCGATCTCCGTGCCGTTGGCGTCGAAGTACCGAAATTGCAAGGAACGAACATTGTCCGCCAACGGGGCACGTAGCACGAAACCACCGCCGCCGAACTGGGAAGGGTCGTTGTTCAACCAGACCTTGTAGAGCGTGTACGGTGGCTCGTCCTGTACCAGCTCGACGCCGTCGATATCCACACGCTCGACGTCGCCGTCACGATTGGCCTCTCCCACGTCGGCCCACAGGGTGACGGTCTCCGTACTACTGCCGTCTTCCTTTGCGAGGACGTAGCCGATGATCTCGTCGTTGCCGGTGGTGACTGTCGGGTAGGCGCCGTCGTCCAGGGTCTCCTCCGGGGTGACCGCGGCGACAAGATCCGCCGAATCGAAGTCGGCCCGAACGAAGACCGCCGACTCGTGGGCGACCTCGATCTGTTCGTCGGGTCGCGAGCGGTTGCCGTCGGGATTGGTGTTGTAGCCCGCCATCCGAAGTGCCGCGGTCAGTCGGTCGCTGGCCACGCGGACGACTTGCTGCTGCTCTGCGAGGTTATCTCCTACCTTGTAGGACGCCTGGGCATCGCGGTAGAGCACCAGAGCGACCCCCATGGCCAGAGCCAGAACCGTCACGGCGACGAGCAACTCGATCAGCGTCAGCCCCGACTGCGATGCGTTGGTGCGACGACAACTCATGTGCGCACCGTCGCGATCTGGACGCTGCGGGTCTGCAGCCCCTGCTGCCACTGGACCGTGACGACGACGCGAACGGAGGTTGAGTCTCTGAGGGCGGGAGGACTACCGGTCTCGGTCACCGAGGCCACCGTGATCTCGATCCAGCCGTCGCTGCCACCCAGGGCCTCGTCCAGCAAGGCCTGCCAGTTGGCGCTCTGTGGATCGACCCTGGAATCGATGACGTACTGCGTGGCGCTGCCGTCGCGGCCGAATGCGCGCCACAGGTCCCGATAGCTCCAACCGGTCATCTCCTCGATGACATCTCGTGCGACCGTCACGGCGGCGGTCTGGCCGCGTCCTCGATTGAGTTCTCTTGTCGCCAGCGTAAACATGCCGGAGATGGAGATCATCACGACGCCCAGGATCGCAAGCGCGAAGATGACCTCGACGAGGCTAAATCCGGCATCTCCGGCTGCGTTACGCCGCATCATTCGACTCGGGTGACCTTCGTGAACCCAAGTAGATTGGTTCGAACGATCCATCCATTCGGCTCCACAAGGTTTACGGTACACGATCCGTTCCTGGGGTCTTCCAGGACCACGGTGACCGCCGTCGCGCCGTCGGTTCCCCCGTTGGCGTGAAAGCGAATCGCCGTGATCGGCTGGTTGGCACCGTCGACGACCGACTCCACGCAGACGGTATCCGGCATCGCCGTATCGTGTACGACACCACGGAGATTCGTCCACTCGAAGGAGCTGTTCGGGTGTTGCGTAACCGTGACCGACGTCGTTGCCTGGGAGTTGACAGCGGTCCAGCGCGCCGCCCGCAAGACCGCGGCGAACTCTCCGACCGCGCCCTTCAGTCGTGCCTCGCGCACCACGTCGCTGACGAGCGGGATCGAGACCATGACCGCCAACGAGATGATGGCCACGACCACAAGTAGCTCCGGCAGTGTGACACCGGAGGAACAGATGGCTCTTTCGTTTCGCCCACACATAGTCATCCCGTCTCTAAACGTACGCGCAGCGAAGCATGTTATCAGTCGGTTCCCAAGAAAGGGACCCATGGCGCTACATCGGGGGTCGTAGCAACTGCATGTAGGCGGCGGCGATGGGCTGAGCCCACAGCAACGCGGCCAGTCCGGCGGGTGCCAGGAAGCAGCCGAACGGCAGGGTGTCCTGCATCGATCGGCCTCTGAGGGGCACCAGCGAAAGCCCGACCACCGCACCCACCACCGAGCCGGCGAAGATGGTGAAGATCACGCCGGTCACACCGGTGAACGCACCGACGAGTGCCATCATCTTCACATCCCCCATCCCCATCGCCTCGACACCGCGCAGTCGCGAGTAGAGTGCGCCGACGCCCCACAACACACCCGAACCGAAGCCGGCGCCGTAGACCGCCGCCCAGATCCGTGGCCAGCCCTCGTCGGCGCCGAGGAACGGATTCCACCAAGCCAGCGCCATGCCCAACGCGAACCCACCCAACGTCACGACATCCGGCAACAACTTGTGGTCGTAGTCGGTAAAGAACAGAACGAGCATCGCCCATGCGAACGGGACCGACACGAAGAACTCCGGTGTCGGACCGAACCAGAGCCACGATCCGAGCACGATTGCACCCGACGCGAGTTCGATCGATGGGTAGCGCCACGATATCGGCGACCGGCAGAACCCACACCGACCACGAAGGACCAGCCACGCCAGGACCGGCACGTTCTGATACCAGCGCAATCGCTTCTCACAGGACGGACAACGAGACGGTGGATGAACCACACTCTCACCCAGTGGCAGCCGATAGATGCAGACGTTCAGAAAGCTACCGACGACGAGTCCGATAGCGGTGAGATAGATCGAGGTGAGGGGTTCGAAGAGTGTCAACAGATCAATCCCTGAACAGGCTGCCGTCAGCGACGTTTGCGACGCCGGTCAACGGGTCGTAGAGATACGGTTGGCCATCGAAGTCCAACGGCAACGAGTATAGATCGCCGGCCTCGACAAGCTCCTCGATCGATGTGGGACGACGGCCTGTGCGAGCCACGAAGTCGGCGATGATGCGTGACAGATCCTCGATGTCGGCACGATGTTTGAGCCGTCGAACCTGTCGCTCCGCGATTCCCCGCGAGCGGTCGTCCGTTTCGTCATCGTTGTAGATCTCGAGCCACAGCTCCAGCGCCTTTCGGGTGTCGCCGGTCTTTCCAAGCAGCCCGGCCTTCATTCGCCGAACACTGTCCGGGGCTCCCGGGATATTCGCCGCCACATCGAAGTAATGCACGGCGTCTTCCAGGCGACCGGAATGGTAAGACTCCCAGGCAGCGATCCACGGCAGCATCCAGTTATCCGGGTTTCGCTCCATCCCGCGGTCGAGTAGCCGCAGTGCCCCGTCGATATCGTGGGCCTCGACGCTGAGAATCATCGCGCCCATCCAGTAGGCATCGATGTAGTGCGGATCGAGCGTGACGATCACGCTTCCGAATATGTGCTCCACGTATCGAAACCGATCCTCCCGTTCGTAGGAGGCATAGAACTGAATGGCCCAGAGATAGATGACATCCGCCAGGAACGGCGCCTGGCCGAGACTGGCCGCCTTCAGGTAGTCGCCGTTGGGCAGGTAGAGCAGCTCCTGACTCTCGACACGCACCCCGGCCAGCCGTTCGAGACGGGTGCCGGAGACGGCCGAGAGCGCCAGCGCGACGGCCACCAACAGGACCATCGTCGTCGAACCGCGACTCACCGGTTGAAGTCCTTCCTCTCGAAGGCCACCGATGCCAGCAAGAGAATCACGGCGGCGTAAGACACACCGTAGAGCGCGGCCATCCAGACGTACCCGTCGGGGAGCGGCAACCCATGAACCGCATCGGCCTTGATATCCAATCGATGGAGATGCGGCATCACCGCATAGACGGCATCGCAGACCCACTTACCGATCGTGCCGGTGACCTTGTCACGAAGAAGCGGCAGGCTCCACGCCAGATGGCCCGCAACGTAGGATGCGAAGGTCCAGACCGCGGCGAGGATCGGATTGGTCAACGTCGAGAAGAGAAGCGCGAACGAAGTGACCACCGCGAGTTCGATAGTGATCAGGAAGAGCGCGGGAACAAGGTCCCACGGTGGCTGGCCACGCAAGACGAGAACGATGGACAACGCGATCGACATCAGAACCACGTTCATCAGCAAGACCGCCATCAGGCCGACGAACTTCCCCAGGAGGAACTGCCATCGTCGGACGGGGTTGGCGAGAAGCGTGTAGACCGTTCGGCGCTCGATCTCCTTGAACACCAGCGAGACACCGATGAACACCGCGGTCAGCACGCCGAAGATCGAGATCGCGGACAATCCCATATCCGCGATGATCTTCTCCTCGTCACCGACGGTCAGCAGCGAGAGCAGCTGAGAGACGACGATCAAGATAAGCGCGAAGACCAGCAAGAGGTAAAGCACGCGATCACGAATCGCCTCCCTGAACGTGTTGAGAGCGATCGCACGAATCGCCGCATCGATTCTTGGCAAGCGGCGGGTCGATTCCAGGCCTCCGCTCATGATACGTCCCTCACTTCGCGCACCTGGCGGAGGAAGAAGTCCTCAAGGCTATCCTTCCGCGGCCAGACGGAAACGACGTCGCCTCCGTGCACCTTCACGGCTTCAATCAATCGGGCGAGATGCTCGGCATCCGTCACGCGAACGAGAAGTGCGTCCGCCGACTCGCTGACCACTTCGGCCTGTAGCAAGTCCGCCTGGACACCGCGAACCGACACCTCGAACCAACGCACGGTCGGCTCGATCAACTCGTTCAGCGAACCGGCTGCGATGCGTGTCCCTTGCTTGAGAATGGCGACGCGGTCACAGATCATCTCCGCGTCTTGAAGGATATGGCTCGAGAAACAAACCGTGGTGCCGCCATCCCGAAGGTTGAGGATCAGATCGCGCACCTCACGTCGACCCACCGGGTCCAGTCCGGACATCGGCTCGTCGAGCACCACCAGCTCCGGACTGTGTTGGATCGCCTGCGCCAGCCCGACGCGCTGGATCATTCCCTTCGAGAACTTTCGAAGTGCCACGTTCTCGTGACCCGCAAGTCCCACGCGACGGAGCGTCTCGTTGACGCGGCGCCGTCGGTTCGCGCCTGCAAGGCCCTGAAGACGGCCATAAAAATCGAGGAACTCGCTGGCCGTCAGATAGTCGTAGAAATAGGGATTCTCGGGTAAGAACCCGATCATCGCCCGAGCCTGAGGATCCCGGGGCGAACGCCCGAACAGTTTGACGCTGCCGGAGTCCGGCCGGAGAAGACCCAACATCATCTTGATGCTTGTCGTCTTGCCCGCGCCGTTGGGACCCAACAGCCCGAACACCTCTCCTCGCCGGACCTCCAGGTCCAGCCCCTTCACCACCGTCGTTCGCCCGATCCCCAGGTGACCCCGAAACGCCTTGGTCAACCCACGAATCTCGATGGCAAGTGTGTTCTCACCCATCGCCCGCCTCCGTCAACCGATTTTCTCCGCCAGTTCGAGTCCGTCGAGAAGCGCCCGCTCCATGTACGAGTAGGTCCACGCCCCGTATCTTCCGATGCAGTGAATGTCCTGCTGCTCAAGCTCCGGCATCACCCGTTGCATCACATCCTGACGATCGCGATCAAAGATCGTGTAACCCGGATCGACGCGGACCCAATCTTCGACGAGCACTCGGTCGTCCTCGGTGAGGATCCCCTCCCGTCGCAGACAGGCCAGTGCTTCACGGCCCATCGCGACCTCGTCGAACTCCTGATCCCGCCTGAGACCGAACTCGATATACATGGACGACGTTCCGGCGGGTGCCACGCCGTCGGAGAAGTTGGACGGGAAGCCGACACGGTAAAACGGCGCATCCTCATCGGGAAAGTAGAGCCAGTGTGCCCCGTCGGCCAGACCCGATCGATCGATTCCCAGATTCAGACAGGCAACCACCGACCAGTCGAGACGGGCCGCATCTTTTGAATAGTCCTGTGGGCCGCCGTGGGCCATGTTCAGGAAATGGGGTAGCGGGCAGGTGACCACCAGCTTGTCCCAACCTATGCGTTCGCCGTTGGTCAGACCGACGCTGCGCTCCGAGAGGTCGACATCGGTGACCTGAGAGTCGAAACGGATGTTCTTGACGCGAGAGGCCACCGCCTTGGGGAGCACATCAATCCCGCCGGTATGTGGGTAGCGGAACTTCGAGTTGTAACCCATCCCTCGATTCTGCAGACCGATGGCACCGCGAATCAACTCTTCGAGCGTCGGCTTCGGGACCGCCCACGAAACCCAATCGGCGGTCATCTCGGCCGGGGCGCGACAGAACAGCTTGCAGTTGTACGGCAACATGAATGCATCGCTGATCCCTCGCCCGAAGACCGCAAGCGACCAATCTTCAAACGACACCTGCGGGTCGTCAGGAAGCGGGACCGACAGGCTCTCGACGAATCCCACCAGACAGTCCGCCACGGTCTCCTTCGGAAGCCCGTGGAGATTACCCTGGAACGGAAACGGCAAGGTCGCACCCCGCGAACGGATTCGGGCGTCGCGCTCGATCACGGCAAAGGTGTCGGGCAACATCTCCTCGACCCAGGCCATGATCCGTGGGTCCTTCATGTGGAGCAGGTGCCCCGTATAGTCGAAGATGAATCCGTCGATATCGCGACTCCGGCAAAGCCCGCCGGCGTCGTGAGCACCCTCGAGGACAAGGTGCTCGGTTTCACCGAGGTGATAGGCCGTCGACATCCCGGCGAGTCCGCCTCCAACGATCAGGATCATGGATTCCTCATAGGTTCATATCGATGGTCTTCAGCCAGATCGCGACGACCAGGCCGATGATCGCCAGCCCGCCCAGCACCCAGAGGGCCCCCTGCTGAGGCAGGAGCGTGATGGCGATCGCGGCCGCTCCAAGAATCGCCGTAACGACATACGACGCCACGACGGTCTGACGCGTGCTGAGCTTCCATTTCCGAAGCCGAAGCGCCACATGGTCCGGGCTTCCGATCATCACCGGAAGCCCGCGACGCCAGCGAACGTACATCACGAACACCATATCGAACAACGGCACACCGAGGATGAGTGCCGGAGCGATTGCGGCGATGTCGTTGCGCGCCGTGTACGCATTGTCCATCGCCAGTGCTCCCAACGAAATACCAAGAAACATGCTGCCGGTGTCGCCCATGTAGATCTTGGCCGGCTGGAAATTGTAACGGAGAAAACCGATACACGCGCCGGCAATTGCGGCAAGAATCGTTGCCGCCGCGATGCCCTGATTCATCTCGGCGACGATTCCCAGCACGATCGCGGCGGTCGCGGCGGTGCCGGCGGAGAGCCCGTCCATGATGTCGATCAGGTTGAACGCGTTGGTCACCGCCAGCAACCACCACACGGTCAGAGCAATCGCCAGCGGCACGGGCACGAAGGTCAACTGGATGAAGAGACCGGCCTTGATCAACACCGTGACGGCCACCAGCTGGCCGGCCAGTTTCGCCCACGGCCCCAACCCACCCAGATCGTCCAGCATCCCCAGGACGACGACGATCGCTCCGGCCAGCAGGATACCCAGAACCTGGTGGTTGAACGGAACGGTGATGGCCAGCGCGACGAAGCACGAGAGGCTGATGGCCAGCCCACCCAGATAGGCGACGGGCTCGCGATGGGTCTTCAGCTTTCCATCCGGGTGATCGACGATCCCGAAACGGATCGCTGCCTCCCGGATCCTCGGGGTCATCAACAGCGAGACGGCCGTCGCGATGCCGAACGTGAGAACGTAGGTTCCCCATCGACGAACGGTCTCGTCCTGTAGCCACCCATCCATCATGCCGCTCTCGTCTCCTGCAGAACTCGAAGCCAAATCTTATGTCGTGGGCCCACGGGGTCCAGTCGGGAGATGCGACAAACTAGTTGCAGTTCTCGCGCCACGCCTGGAACATCAGCACGTCCCAGAGGTAGTAGTGCCAGTCCCGAGCACCCGAACAATGCTCTTCCCACTTGGTGCGGATCGGGGCCGGGTCGAAGATGCCGTCGTCACGCAGACGACTGGGAGAGAGCAACGACTCGCCCCACTCTCGCAAGGGCCCTCGGAGCCAGTGGTCGATCGGAACGCCGAACCCCATCTTCGGACGATCCACCATCTCCCGCGGGACGTAACGATCGAGGACGGATCGCAGCACCGCCTTCGTGGCCCCCTGACGGACCTTGAACTCCATCGGCAGGGTCCAGGCCAGCTCGACCACCCGATGATCGAGGAGCGGCACCCTGGCCTCCAGGCTGACGGCCATGCTCGCCCGGTCGACCTTGGCCAACACGTCATCCGGTAGGTAGGAGACGCTGTCGATATAGCTCATCCGCTCGACGGGGTGACCGAACTTCGGTGGCCGGCGCCACGGATGTCCGTCGTCCGGAAGACCGTCGGCCTCCAGCACCAGCTCCGCCGGTTGCTTCCAGTGGGTCATCAGGTCGCGATAGAGGATCTCGATGGATGGAAACGCGAGGATCTCCGCCATCTTCTTCAGCTTGTCCCCGGGAGTCCCCGCCGTACCGTGCTTCTTCCAGAGCGGTGCCAACCAGAACCCGGTGCGATCGAGCAGCCCCTTGGGACTGCCCCGAAGTAGACCGGCGACTCCGTTCCGTGCCCAGCGTGGAATCCAGCCGATGCGACCCCAGATCTCCATCGCCATCGCATAACGACGGTAGCCGGCAAACAGCTCATCCCCGCCGTCGCCGGAGAGCGAAACCGTCACGTGACGTCGGGCAAGCTCGGAGACCAGGTAGGTCGGAATCTGGGACGAATCGGAGAACGGTTCGTCGAACATCTGCGGCAACCGCGGAATCACCGCAAGCGCGTCCGACGACGAGACCGTCAGTTCCGTATGTTGGGTCCCGAGATGGTCGGCGATCGCCTTCGCAAACGGCGCCTCATCGTACTCCTCCTCGTCATAACCGATGGAGAACGTCTGAACCGGGACCGCACTCTGGGCTTGCATCATCGCGACAACGGTGGACGAGTCGATGCCGCCGGAGAGAAACGCGCCCAATGGAACGTCGGCGACCATCCGGGCACGGACCGCGTCGCGAAGCTGATGATCGAGGGCGTCGACCGCGTCGTCGTAGCTTCCCTGGAAGACGGCACCCTGCCCGGCGGCGGCGACGTCCTTCATCGACCAGTAAGCCCTGGGCGACCCAACCGTCGGGTGACCTGCACTTGACCCATCGATGGTCAACCAGTGACCCGGTTCGAGCTTCCGGATCCCCCGATAGATCGAGTGGGGTGCGGGGACGTAGTTGACACTGACGAACCAGGCGATGGCCCCGGCGTCCAGTTCCCCACCGAACCCCGGGTAGCTCCGAATCGCCTTGAGTTCCGAGCCGAAGACCACGACGCCGTCGATGGAGCCGTAATACAACGGCTTGATCCCGACACGATCACGGACGAGATGCATCCGGCGATCCACGGTGTCCCAGACGGCGAACGCGAACATGCCGTTCAATCGGGGAAGCGTCCGTTCGAGTCCCCAGCGCTCGATGGCGCACAGCAGGACCTCGGTGTCCGAGTGCCCACGGAACTGCGCACCCTCGGCCGCCAGCTCGCCCCGCAGCTCGATGAAGTTGTAGATCTCGCCGTTGTAGGCGATCACGAACCGCCCGCCTGCGGATCGCATCGGCTGGGCACCCTCGTTGCTGAGATCCAGGATCGATAGTCGTCTGTGGGTCAGCCCCGCACCGGCGGCTTCATCGAACCACGACCCTGAAGCGTCGGGACCACGATGACGGATCCGCTCCGCCATGCGGCCGAGATGACCCTGCCAGTCATCCGTCGTAAATTCACCGCCGATAATTCCGGCCAGCCCACACATGAGACGCTCCAGCTACACGTTGCCCGGTCGATTAAGGATCTTTAGAGAGCCCGGGTCAAGCACGGGTTATCCGACTTCGTATCTCAGTCCCCCGCTCATCAGGTCTGCCCACAACCGTCGGTAGCGACGAACGACGACGGCGAGTTCGAACCGACGGCAGATCCGTTCCCGCGCGCGGAGCCCCTCCCGTTTGCGTTCCTCCGGTGTCAGGGCCAGGACGCCGCCCCATCTGTCGGACAGGGCTTCCGCGTCACCCGCCGGCACGATCCACCCGCAATCGCCCACCAGCTCGGCGACGTCGCCTACATCGGTGGCCACGGGTGCGACACCGGCGGCCATCGACTCACCGATGGCGTTGGGAAACGCTTCGCTGGCGGAAGCCGAGGTCCCCACATCCAGAGACGCGGTGAGTCGAGCGATGTCCGAGATCGATCCGAGGCCACGCACTTCGCGCTGCAGTTCGAATTCGCGGATCCAGCGGCCGAGAAGTTCGTTTCCGGGGTCGGTCCCCTCTCCGGCCAGGATGAACTGGGCCGCGACCCCTTGATCGAGCAGTCGTCGTGCGGCACGGAGGAAGGTTCGATGATCCTTCAGCGGGTGAAATCGAGCGACGTAGCCGATCCAGGGCCGGGACGGATCGAGTCCGTGACGGGAAGCGACTTTCGACCGATCGCTGCGCCCGGGGGAAAACCTCTCGACATCAAACCCGTTGGCAATCACGACGTCCATGAGCGGGAACCCGAACTCGGCGTGCTGGCCGGCGGCGGTATGCGAGTTATAGACGACCACCCGCGGCGGCCAGGGATACCGTTGACAGGTTCGGATGACACGGGCGGTCGCAGGCTTCTCGCGCTGAATCTCCAGGGACTGACGGACGTTCCAGACGACGGGCGACCGGGTGGACGCCAGCGTCCCGGCGACACTTGCCGCAAGGTTGCCGTGATACATCCAGCCCTGGACCAGGTCCGGTGCCAATCGACGGGTCTGCTGGACCAATCGAGTCAAACTCGAGAGCGCGCCGCGGTGGCTGCCGTACCCGATCGCGGTCACCGGGACTCCGTGCGATTCCAGGAGATCGGCGACCGGACCCCGCGGACCCAGCGCCATGACGTGATGCCTCAGCCCGGCTTGTGCCTCGGGGTGCGTGATCAGTCGGGCCAGCATGCCCTCGGCACCCCCCGGTCCGAGTCCGGTGATGATGTGCAGGATCGATCTCATTGGCCAAGTTCCTGAAGAAGGGTCTCGGTTCGGTCGCCGAGACGCTGCAC
>Ga0224508_10001174_pt1 | contig 23748 bp, 22 predicted proteins | sample SF_Jan12_sed_USG_4_FD_170157 | JGI IMG/M metagenome (GOLD analysis project Ga0224508, IMG submission 170157) | Sediment microbial communities from San Francisco Bay, California, United States - SF_Jan12_sed_USGS_21 | ecosystem: Environmental > Aquatic > Marine > Sediment | place: USA... | reverse complement strand
GGTGCTTCGCCAGATAGCGGCGGCGCTCGGCCGGCGTGAGCGCATCGTGAGCGGGGGCCGGGACGCGATCGGTCCAATCGGGGGCGACGAGCCGGAGCTTGATCGGGACGAGTGTGGCCACCCGGCTCAGCCAGCCCGTTTGGCGAAATCGGTCATGAATGACACGAGAGCCTCGACCGAGGAGGTCGGGAGCGCGTTGTAGATGCTCGCCCGGATCCCACCGACCGACCGGTGGCCCTTGAGGTTCAGGAAGCGTCGCTCGGTCGCCTCGGCCAAGAACCGCTGCTCGGACGCTTCGTCTGGTAAGCGGAACACGACGTTCATGTGCGAGCGGTACTCGGGATCGACCGGGTTGCGGTAGTAGCCGCCGCTGCCGTCGATGGCGTCGTAGACCAGGCCCGAGCGCTCGGCCGCCCGCCACTCCATCGCCGCGACGCCGCCGCTGGCCTCCATCCAGCGAAGGACCTTGCCCATCGCCCAGATCGAGAACACGGGCGGTGTGTTGGCCAGCGAGTCCGAGGAGGCGTGGGTCCGGTAGCTCAGATACGACGGCAGGTCGTCGGGACCGGCTTCCACCACCGACTTCCGGGCGAAGACGACCGCCAGCCCGGCCGGACCGAGGTTCTTCTGTGCTCCGCCGTAGATCACGTCGAACGGCTCCCAGTCGATCTCTCGGCTGAGGTAGTCCGAGGACATGTCGGCGACGAGCCGATGGCCGAGGTCGGCGAGCGGGCCGAACTCGGGGTGGCGGACACCTTCGATCGTCTCGTTCGACGTGACGTGGAGGTAGGAGGCATCGGCTTCGACGGCGATCTCGTCGGCGCCCGGCATCGTCCGGTAGCCCTCAGAGGCGCCGTCCCAGGCGACATGAGCCCTACCGACCCGGGCTGCGTCGGCGAACGCCTTCCGGCCCCAGGCCCCGCTGACGACATAGCTGCCGTTGCCGCCCCCGGCCAGGAGGTTCAGCGGCACCATGGCGAACTGGAGGGTGGCCCCGCCCTGCAGGAGCAGCACGTCGACGTCGTCCGGCACGGCGAACAGGGACCGGAGCAGTGCGAGCGTCTCGTGATGGATCGCCTCGTACTCGTCGCTGCGGTGGCTCATCTCGACGACCGACATGCCGCTGTCGCCGAACTCGAGCATCTCCGCCCCCAGCTCCGCCAATACCGATTCGGGCAAGGTGCACGGTCCTGCACAGAAGTTGTGGGCTCGGGTCATGACGAGTGCTCCTCGGTCGTCGACGGTTGGTCCGCTCTCGTCGCCCGTCCGGGAGGTGACGACGATCGTGTCATCGGGCGTCCCCGGCGACGAGCGCGGCGTCGAACACCTCATCGATTGCCCGGAGGCGATCGACGACGTCATCGGCGCCCCGCCCGGTGACGTTGATGGTGGCCACGGCGGCCCGGCCTCCGGTGAACACTTGATTGTGCATCTGCTGCACGTTGAGGCCGCGCATCCGCAAGACGTCGAAGATCTGGGCGAGGACCCCGACCCGATCGAGGTGGCGGACGGTGAGGCAGCTCGTGCCGGAGACGCTCGTATTCAGGTTCACGCAGTTGACGACCTCGCCCTGGAGGTAGGCCTGGATGACCTCGATCGTGCCATCGGCCACCGAGCGCTGGGCCTGTTCGGTCGAGGCACCGATGTGGTGCGTGCCGACGACCGCAGGATGACGGGCGAGCGGCGAGTCGAACTCGCTGCGGCTCGACGCTGGCTCCGATGGCCACACGTCGATGCCGGCCCGCACCCGGCCGGCATCGAGTGCCTCGAGGAGTGCTTTCTCGTCGACGACATCGCCCCGCGACGTGTTGAGCACGATGGCCCCGGGCCGGAGCCGGGCCAGGAACTCGGCGTCGACGAGGCCGACCGTGTCCGTCGAGCCGGGCACGTGGACCGAGACGACGTCGGCCCCGGCGAGCAGCTCGTCGCGACGGTCGACGAGGCGTATGCCGATCGATCGGATCCTGCCCTGGACCTCGGCCGATCGGTCGTCTCGGCGCAGGGCGATCACCTGGAGGCCGAATGCCTTGGCCCGTTCGGCGACCGCCAGGCCGATGTCGCCCAGCCCGAGAATCGCCAGCGTCTTGCCGAGGAGCCCCTCGGCCTCGCTGTAGAGGCCCTTGTTCCATCGCTGGCGCTGCAGATCGGCTACGTTGTCGGGAATCCGGCGGTCGACCGCCAGCAGCAGGCCCAGCGTCAACTCGGCGACGGCGACGGCGTTGCGGCCAGGGACGTTGCAGACGTACACCCCCCGATCGGACGCGGCCGACAGGTCGATGTTGTCGGTTCCGGCTCCTGCTCGCACGATGAGACCGAGCCGGTCGGCCGCCTCGATCGCAGCCCGGGTGACCTCCGTGCTCCGAACGACGAGGATGTCGACGCCTTGCACGTGGTCGGCCAGGTCTCCCGCCCCGAGTGACGGCTCGACGACGATGTCATGGCCGCACTGGCGCAGCTCGTCGAGGCGGCCGGCGCGTAATGAATCGGCGAAGAGGATTCTCACGAATGACTCCAGTCGAAGCTCCAGACCGGCGCGAAGCGGGCCGGGAGGTCGCAGATCTGACGCTGCCGACACTAGCCAACCAGCGCCTCCGGCTCACAGAAACCCGTCAGCGCCCAACGACCGTCAGCACTCGGGTGCTCGCCGTATCGGCCGTGGATCCCGGCACACTTGGGCCGTGAACGATCCAGCCGAGAAGGTGTTGCAGGCAAAGGTGATCACCGTGTCCGACGGCGTCGTGGCCGGAACCCGGGACGACGCCTCCGGTGAGGCGCTGGCGGCGAAGCTGACCGACGCCGGCTGGATGGTCGCCGAGCGGACCCAGATCGCCGATGGGGTCGAGACGGTCCGAGATGCGCTGATCGAGCTGGCCGACGGCTTCATCGGGCTGATCGTCACGACCGGCGGCACCGGTTTCGGGCCCCGCGATCTGACCCCGGAAGGGACGGCCGCGGCGCTGGAGCGGGATGCCCCCGGGCTCGCAGAAGCGATGCGCACCTGCAATCCGGCGGGTCTCGGCCGGCTGAGCCGGGCGATCGCCGGAACCAGAGGCACCGCCCTGATCCTCAACACGCCAGGCTCGACCAAGGGTTCGGTCGAGACGCTGGAGGCGGTGCTCGACGTCCTCCCTCACGCCATCGACCTCCTGGCCGGTGGTCGGCCTCACTGAGCCGATGGCGCTGGTCACCGATGATGAGCGCCCAGACGACGCTTCCCTGATGGCGCAGGCCGTGGCCCGAGCCGCCAACAGCCGGCTCGTGGCACCACCGAACCCGTGGGTCGGGGCGGTGCTCGTCACCCCCACCGGCGTGACGTTCGAGGGCTCGACCCGCCGCCCTGGCTCCGCTCACGCCGAGCGCGAAGCCTTGCGCCGGGCCGGCGACCGGGCCGCCGGGGGGACGCTGTACGTGACCTTGGAGCCGTGCTGCCACCACGGTCGCACCCCTCCCTGCGTCGACGCCGTGATCGAGGCCGACGTCGCCCGGGTGGTCGTCGCCGTGAGCGATCCCGACCGTCGGGTCGGCGGGTCCGGGATCGAGAGGCTGCAGGCGGCGGGCATCGAGGTGGCCGTCGGGCCGGGGGCCGGCGCCGTCGAGGAGCAGCTCGCTCCGTATCTGAAGCATCGGCGGACCGGGCGCCCGCTGGTGGTCGTCAAGCTGGCGACCACGCTCGACGGTCGGACAGCGGCCGCCGACGGCACGAGCCAATGGATCACCGGGGAGGAGGCCCGTCTCGACGCCCACCGGCTGCGGGCCGAGTCCGATGCCGTGCTCGTCGGGGCGGGAACCGTGCGGGCCGACGATCCCCGCCTCACCGTGCGAGGGGTGATCGCCGGCGACGGGGCCGAGCCCCGCCAGCCACTCCGGGTGGTGCTGGGCCGGGCCGACCCGTCAGCGGCCATCCAGCCGTGCGTCGAGCTCGGAGGTGATCTGACCGCGGTGCTCGACGAGCTCGGTCGGCGCGACGTCGCCCAGGTGCTCGTCGAGGGTGGGGCGACGGTGGCCGGAGCGTTCCACCGAGCTGGCCTCGTCGATCGCTACGTCATCTACCTCGCGCCGGCCCTCATGGGCGGCGATGACGGCACGCCGCTGCTGTCCGGGCCGGGGGCGTCATCGATCGGTGACCTGCGGAGACTCCAACTGGACCGGGTGGTCAAGTTGGGTCACGATCTCCGTATAGACCTCACACTTGGGACTGGGGCAGGATTGGCCTGATGTTCACGGGAATCGTGGAAGAGATGGGCTCCGTCGTGAGCCTCGACGGCGGCCGGTTGCGGCTCACCTGCACCGACGTACTCAGCGATGTCGAGCTCGGCGCTTCGATCGCGGTCAACGGGTGCTGCCTGACCGTGGTTGACTGGGACGCCGCTGCCGGCTGGTTCGACGTAGACGTGACCGAGGAATCGTTCGCCCGCACCCAGCTCGGCGACCTGGCGGTTGGCGATCCCGTCAACCTCGAGCGACCCGTCCGGCTGCAGGACCGTCTCGGCGGCCATCTCGTCCAGGGCCACGTCGACGCGGTCGGCGTCATCGTGCAGCCCGCTCCCGATCTGAAGGTCAAGGTCCCGGCTGAGCTGAACCGCTACCTGGTCGAGAAGGGCTCGGTCACGGTCGACGGCATCAGCCTGACCGTCGTCGATCCGGCTCGCGACGGCTTCACCGTGGCCGTCATCCCCCATACCTGCGAGGTGACGACCTTGGGTCGCAAGGGCCCTGGCGACCGGGTCAACATCGAGGTCGACGTCATGGCGAAGTACGCCGAGAAGCTTCTGGCTGGTCATGTCGACGATCCGGGCGGCGAGGCCCGGTCATGATCGCCCCCGCAGCCGGGGCCTCATCCTCACCGTTCGATCCAGTCGAGGATGCCATCGCTGCCATCGGGCGGGGTGAGATCGTCGTCGTCGTCGACGACGAGGACCGAGAGAACGAGGGCGACTTGATCATGGCGGCGCAGTTCGCGACCGCCGACAAGCTGGCGTTCTTCATCCGCCACACGTCGGGGGTGATCTGTGCCCCGGTGACCGATGCCCGGGCCGACGCGCTCGACCTGCAGTTGATGGTGAGCCAGAACACCGAAGCGATGCGGACCGCGTTCACGGTCTCGATCGACTACCGCGACGGGACCACGACCGGGATCTCGGCCCATGATCGGGCCGTGACGATCCGGGCGCTCGTCGATCCCGAGGCCAGTGCGGCCGACTTCGCCAGGCCCGGTCACATCTTCCCGCTCCGGGCCCGGCCCGGGGGCGTGCTCAAGCGGGCCGGCCACACCGAGGCCGCCGTCGACCTCGCCCGGCTCGCCGGGCTCTCGGAGGGCGGGGTCCTCTGCGAGATCGTCAACGACGACGGCACGATGGCTCGCGTGCCCCGCCTGGTCGACTTCGCCAAGAACCACGGGCTCGTCTTCATCTCGATCGCCGACCTCATCCGCTACCGACGCCAGACGGAGAAGCTGGTCAACCGGTTCGCCGAGGCCACGATCCCGACCCGGTACGGTGACTTCCGGGCCGTCGTCTACGAGTCGGTCCTCGACTCCGAGCAGCACGTGGCCTTCGTCCGGGGCGAGGTCACCTCGGGGTCCGATGTGCTGGTGCGGGTGCACTCCGAGTGCCTGACCGGGGACATCTTCGGCTCGCTGCGCTGCGACTGCGGCCCCCAGCTCGACCTGGCGCTGGCTCACATCGCCGAGGCCGGACAGGGCGTGCTCGTGTACCTCCGGGGCCACGAGGGTCGGGGGATCGGGCTCGGCCACAAGATGCGGGCCTACGACCTCCAGGAGCAGGGCCGGGACACGGTCGAGGCCAACCTGGAGCTCGGCCTGCCGGCCGACAGCAGGGAATACGGGATCGGAGCTCAGATGCTCGTCGATCTCGGGGTCACGAAGATGCGGTTGATGACCAACAACCCGGCCAAGTACGGCGGGCTCGACGGCTACGGCTTGGAGATCACCGAGCGGGTGCCGCTCCAGATCGAGCCAACCGAGGAGAACATCGCCTACCTCCGGACCAAGCAGGAGCGGCTCGGCCACCTGCTCGACCTCGACGGCGACGTCGCCGCCACCTGAGCTCCGTCGTGGCTTCGGCAGCCGGCCCGCAAGCAGCGGTGACCGCCATCGTCACCGCTTTCGACAGCGACGTCGGCCTCGGCACGATCACCACCGACAGTGGCCACAGCTACGGCTTTCACTGCACCGCCATCGCCGACGGCTCCCGCACCATCGAGGTCGGCACGGCCGTCGTTGCCGCCATCGGCCCCGCGGGTCCGGGACGGTGGGAGGCCCGCAGCCTCACTCCTCGGCGAGGTTCCGCGGTCTGAGCGTCAGGTCTGTTTGGCTTCCTGGCTGCGCTGCACGTAGGCCATGCGCAGCTGGTGGAGCCCGTCCTTGAGGGTGGGCTCGCCGTCACCAAGCTGGCCGGTAAGGCCCTCGACCAGAGCGGCGAGGGCGTCGATGGCGAGCTTGGCCTCGTCGAAGTCGGGTTGCTCGGCGGTCAGGTGGATCGCTCCCAGCTCGTAGATGCCGAGGGCGTGGTTGACGAGCACCGTCGACACCTCGGTCTCGAGCAGCCGTGCCCTGGCCTCCGTCAGCTCCTGGGCCATCGCCGCCGCCTGCTCCTGCTCCTCCGGCGTCAACGAGTCGGCCGGACCGGAGGCGGGATCCGGCTCGGTCGGCTCCCGATTGATCGGACGTTCACCGTCGGGGGTCCACAACGTCATAGCGCAAAACTATCGTGCCGAAGGGCTCCCAGGTTCGTCGGCGGAGACACCGGGCGGCCGTTGCCAGAGCATTCCTGCCCATGGAGCTGCTAACCTGGAGGCGTCCAACAAGAAAGAGGGCTCGTCCCCACCCGGCCACGGCTACGTGCGACCGGGTACAGATCAGGCGGGCTGCGCATCCGGGAGCATGAGCGACCGGGTGAGTCGCCTCCGGGTTTGCGGTCGTGGTCGCCGTCTCGGCGCATCTCTCTTCTCGCTGGTGAACCACCAAGTACCCAACCCACCACAACAGCCAGAGCTTTGACAGCACCGAGCTGCACGAAGGAGAGATGCATCTGCATGAGGGGTGATCGGCCATAGCTGCGCCACCACCGGAGCCAAGGATCAATGATCGGATCCGGGCTCGAGAGGTCCGTGTCATCGGCCCGACCGGAGACCAACTCGGCATCAAGCCCATACCCGAGGCGTTGTCGCTCGCTCGAGAACTCGAGCTCGACCTGGTCGAAGTTGCCGACAAGGCGAACCCACCGGTCTGCCGGATCATGGACTACGGCAAATACAAGTACGAAGCAGCGCAGAGACTCAAGGAATCGAAGAAGAAGGCGAGCAACGTCGTCGTCAAGGAGATGAAGTACCGTCCGAAGATCTCGGGTGGCGACTTCGACACCAAGACCCGAAAGGTGGAGAAGTTCCTCAACGAGGGTCACAAGGTGAAGATCACGATCATGTTCCGTGGGCGGGAGGTGACCCACCCGGAGCTGGGTCGTAAGATCCTCGACGACATTGCCGAACGGGTCGAGGACTACGCCAAGGTCGAGGCCTACCCACGGCTCGATGGTCGCAACATGACGATGATCCTCGGCCCCGACAGCAAGAAGAAACCGAAGAAGAAGCGAGATCGACCGGCCCAACCGCCACCGGCGGACGCGGCCCGAGCCGACAGCGTCGATACGGCCGCCAACCCCGAGCCGGCTGGCAACGGCAGCGGAGCGGAGCCGGCACCGGTCGCGGCGGCCGACGAGGCGACCGACAGCTGATCCTCGGTGGTTCCGGGTGGCCGGCTCTGCGCCGCCGCCCGGAATCGTGACCTATCCAGGAGACAACCATGTCCAAGATGAAAACCCACAAGGGCGCGAAGAAGCGGTTCAAGGTCACCGGATCGGGCAAGGTGACCCGACGGAGCAAGAACCTGAACCACTTCTTGGAGAAGAAGTCGAGCCGCCGCAAGCGGCGCCTCACCGGCATGACCGAGGTCTCGTCGGCCGACGCTTCGCGCGTCAAACAGATGCTCTCCAGCTGAGCATCGACCTGCCGGAACCGGGGTCGGGCGACGACCCTGCCGTCAGCACCTGTCACATCCACCCCCCACTACCCCCCACATTTCGTGAAAAGGAGTTCGATCGATGGCACGAGTCAAGCGAGCCGTTCACTCCAAGAAGAGGCGTCGGGCGACACTCGAGCGGGCCAAGGGCTACTACGGCAACAAGAGCCGCAGCGTACGGGCCGCCAACGAACAGGTCATGCACTCGGGCAACTACGCCTTCCGTGACCGCCGTGCCCGCAAGGGCGAGTTCCGTCGGCTGTGGATCCAGCGCATCAACGCCGCCTGCCGGGAGAACGGCACGTCGTACAGCCGGTTCATCAACGGGCTCAAGCTGGCCGAGGTGACCGTCGACCGCAAGGTCCTCGCCGACCTTGCCGTGACCGACCCCGCCGCGTTCGCTGCCCTGGTCGAGGTGGCGAACGGATCGGCCGACGCCGCCTGAGCCGGACCCGGCCACCCGTCACCAGGCCCGCCGCATCGCCGGCCGGGCCAACGGCGGGCTGATCGGCCCGGAGTCCGGAGCCCCGCCGTGCCAGCCGACCACAACGCTCCTGGCCCCTTGCGGGCGAGCAACCACCGGATCAAGCGGCTACGACGTCTGGTCACCCAACGCAAGGCCCGCTCGACGGAGCGGGCCTTCGTCGTCGAGGGACCGTCGCTCGTCACCGAGGCGCTCCTCGCCGCGAACGACGGCGAGATCACGGTCGAGGACGTGTTCGTCGGACCCGGACTGGCGGCCGAGCTCGTCGACCGAGCGGCGACCCTAGACGTCGAGGTTCATGTGGTGAGCGACGGGGTGCTGGAGTCGATCCTCGATCCCGTCACCCCGCAGCCCGTCGCGGCAGTGGTGACCCAGCCCACACGCACGCTTGCCGACATCGGGAGCGAGGGGCTCGTTCTCTGCCTCGTCGAAGCTCGCGATCCCGGCAACGTCGGCACCCTGATGCGGAGCGCGGAAGCGGCCGGCGCCGCTGGGCTCGTGCTCGCCGGGCAGTCGGTCGACCCGACCAATCCCAAGGTCGTGCGGGCCTCCGCTGGTGCTTGCCTCCGCCTCCCCGTGGTCGCCATCGACGATGTCGATCGGGCGCTCGACGAGATCACGGCCACCGGCCGGGCGACGGTTGCGACCGTCACCGACAGCGAGGCGATACCGTACGACGAGGTGCGGTTGGTCGCTGCCGCCGTCATGCTCGGCAACGAGGCTCACGGCTTGCCGGAGTCGGTCGTCGGCCGGGCGGATGTGATGGCAACGATCCCGCTCGCCGGCCCGACCGAGTCCCTGAACCTGGCCGTGGCCGGATCGCTGTTCTGCTTCGAGGCGCTCAGGCAGGAGCGGGCCGAAGCAGCGGCACACCACCGGCCGATCCCCCCAAATTCGCTCGACACACCGACCAGAAAGCGACAGGTTTGACCCCATGATCGACGAGCTACCGACGCTCGAAGCCGAGGCGCTGGCCGCCGTCGCCGCCTCGTCGATGATCGACGACCTGAAGGCGGTCGAATCGTCGGTCCTGGGCCGGCAGGCACCGCTGTCGCTGGCCAAGAAGGAGATCGCGTCGCTGCCGGCGGAGCGGCGAAAGGACGCCGGTCTCGCCCTCAACGAGACCCGCCGCCGGGTCGGCGAAGCGATCGACGCTCGCCGGGAGGAACTGGCCGGTGGCGAGCGCTCGGCTCAGCTCGCCGGGGAGCGGCTCGACCTCACCGAGGTCCCCGATCACGTCGACGTCGGCCACGCTCACGTTGTCACCCGCACCTGGGAGGCGCTGGAAGACACGTTCGTCGGTATGGGGTTCCGGATCGCCGAGGGGCCCGAGGTCGAGACCGACTGGCACAACTTCGACGCACTCAACATCCCGCCCGGGCATCCCGCCCGCGACGCCTTCGACACGATCTACGTGAACCATGGCACCCCGGGAAGCGCCCTGCTTCGCACCCACACCTCACCGGTCCAGATTCGCACCATGCTCGAGCAGGACCCGCCGATCTACATCGTCGCTCCCGGCCGGGTCTTCCGGCGTGACACCGCGGACGCCACCCACATGCCGGTTTTCCATCAGATCGAAGGACTCGTCGTCGACCGCGAGATCTCCCTCGCCGACCTGGCCGGCACGATCGAGGCCTTTACCGAGGCCTACTTCGGACCGGGCTTCCACTCGCGGCTCCGACCGAACTACTTCCCCTTCACCGAGCCGTCGGCCGAGTTCGACATCCAACGCCCAGACGGCTCATGGCTGGAGCTCGGAGGCTGTGGGATGGTCCACCCCAACGTGTTGCGGGCCGGCGGCATCGATCCCGAGGAGTGGTCGGCGTTCGCGTTCGGATTCGGCATCGACCGGCTGGCCCAGATGAAGTTCGGGATCGACGATCTGCGAGACATGTTCTCCAACGATGTCCGGATCCTGACCCAGTTCTAGTGCCCGGCGACCCCTCGGTTCGCCTCGAGCGCGGCCGAGGGCCGAACATCGCAGAAAGTGACACGATCGTGAACGATCAGACCGACAAGGCAATCTAGGAGCCAGGCATGCGAGTTCTCCTGTCGTGGATGCGCGACTTCGCTCAGATCGAGGGCGACCCGGAGTACCTGGCCGACCAGATGACCGACCTCGGCATGGTGGTCGAGGCCGTCGAGACAGTCGGCCCGTCATGGGATGGGATCGTGGTGGCCAAGGTGCTCGCCCTCTCCGAGCACCCCGAGGCCGACCGGATCCAGCTCGTCTCGGTCGACGCCGGAGACGGCGAGCCGCTGCAGATCTGCTGCGGGGCCTTCAACATGGCCGTCGACGACCTCGTGCCGCTGGCCACGATCGGCACCGTCATGCCCGGCGGGCTGGAGATCGGCCGCCGCAAGCTGCGAGGCGAGTGGTCGAACGGGATGATCTGCTCCGCCGCCGAGTTGGAGCTCGGCGACGACGCCGAGGGCATCCTGATCCTCGACCGTGACCTGACCGTCGGCGACGATCTGGCGACCGCGCTGGGGGCGGAGACCGATGTGCTCTTCGACCTCGACATCGAGGGCAACCGCCCCGATGCCCTCTCGGTGGCCGGGGTCGCCCGCGACCTCGCCGCCCGCCTCGGTGTGCCGTTCTCCCTGCCGTCGCCGTCGTTCACCGAGTCATCGACCGTGGCCGCCGATCGGAGCTCGGTGCGGCTCGACGACGGACACCTGTGCAAGCGGTTCGGGATGCGGGTGCTGGAGAACGTCACGATCGGGGACTCGCCGCACTGGATGGTCCAGCGGCTGACCGCCGCCGGAGTCCGCTCGATCAACTCGATCGTCGATATCTCGAACTACGTCATGCTCGAGCTCGGCCAGCCGAACCACACCTACGATCTCGGCCTCGTCGACGAGGGCGCCCTCGTGGTGCGGATGGGGCGTGACGGAGAGACGATCACGACCCTCGACGATCTCAAGCGGCAGATCACCGACGCCGACGGCGTGATCGCCAACGGAGCCGACGAGCCGATCGGGCTCGCCGGTGTCATGGGCGGCGCGTCGACCGAGATCAGCGGCTCGACCACGAGCGTGCTGCTCGAGGCCGCCATCTGGGACCGGATGACGATCGCCAAGACCTCCCGCCGACTCGGACTGCGCTCCGAGGCATCGATGCGCTTCGAGCGAGGCGTTGATCCCGAAGGTGTCGAGCTGGCGCTCGATCGCTTCGCCGAGCTGGCGGTGGAGATCTGCGGGGCTCGGGTGGCGTCCGGGGCGGTGATCGTCGACGGCGACCTGGAACCGACGCCGCCGGTCGCGCTGCGGGTCGATCGGGTCAACATGCTGCTGAACACCAGCCTCACCGCTGCGGAGATCGCCGCCTATCTCGACCCGATCGGCTTCACGGTCACCGCCGCCACCGAGGCCGAGCTCACGGTGACGGTGCCGTCGTGGCGGCCCGACTGCTCAGAGGAGATCGACGTGGTCGAAGAGGTGGCCCGCCACCATGGCTACGACAAGTCGGGACTGCGGGTGCCGACCCCGATCCAGGCCGGCGAGCTCACACCGGCGCAGAAGGGACGGCGCCACATCCGTCGCAGCCTGGAGGGTGCGGGGTTCAGCGAGACGATGCCGATCCCGTTCCTGGCGCCGGGCGATCTCGAACGGGCGGGTTTGCCCGACGACGGGATCTCGCTGGCGAACCCGCTCGTGGCCGAGGAGTCGGTCCTGCGCACGTCCCTCCTGCCGGGCCTGCTGAAGGTGATCGCGTACAACCAGGCCCACCGGGCCGACGTCATCCGCCCCTACGAGCTCGGCCGGGTCTACGCCCCGGCCGAGGGTGACCTCCCGGACGAACGGGAGCTCGTGGCGGCCGCCGAGGCCGGTTTCGACGCCGCCGACGATGCTGCGGTCCACGCAACCCGTCTCCTCCACCGACTGGCGGCCGAGCTCGGCCTGCAGGGGCTCACCGTCCGCAACGCCGGGCGACCGGGACTCCATCCCACCCGGTCGGCCGAGGTCGTGTTCCGGGGGCAGACCATCGGCGAGGTCGGCGAGGTCGACCCCGAGGTGCTCGAGCGCTACGAGGTGAGCGGCCGCGTGGCGTGGCTCCAGCTCGAGGTCGAACCGGTGCTCACCGCTCTCGAGACCGTGCTCCGGTACATCCCGATCTCGCGGTTCCCGTCCAGCGATGTCGATCTCGCGTTCGTCGTCGCCGACGCCGTTCCCGCCACCGACGTCGCTCGCACGCTTCGGTCAGCCGGCGGCGCGCTGCTCAGATCGGTCCGGCTGTTCGACACCTACCGCAGCGAGCAGCTCGGTGAGGGGGTCCGATCCCTCGCCTACGGGCTCCGCTTCCAGGCCGACGATCGGACGCTGACCGATGGCGAGGTCGCCGAGGCCCGCCAGGCGTGCATCGACGCCGTCATCAAGCACCACGACGGCGTGCTTCGCTGACGGCCGGCGCCCGCATCGCCCACCACGCCCATCGCTCTCTGCACGGCAAGGAGCCGCCGCCCGCTGGTTGCGGACGACGGCTCCCTGCGCTTGGGCGCTGGCCGGTCAGGCGATGAGGCCGACCAGTGCCACGAACTCGGGTGACTCGCTGAACCCGATCATCAGCTCACCCCGGCTGACGCCCGCTCCGAGCTGGGCGATCCAATACGCTCTGCCCTCGGCGTCGGCCGGTCGGCCGAGCACGTTGCCGTAGACCAGATCGACGAACTGCTCGTCGGTCGTCGCCCCGTAGGTGGCCACGAACTCCTGTGAGGCGGCGAACACGTCCGACACGGTGATCAACGAGATCCCGATCGTCCGCTGGCCGGTCCAGTAGTCGAGGCCTGCCTCGTCCGGGTCCCGGAGGAAGTACGCCAGGTACAGCCGATGAACCTCGGGCCGGTAGGCGTCGGCCCCCGCCGGCGGCGGTGGCGGCGGTGGTGGGGGTGGTGGCGCTCCGAGAGGAGGTTGGCCGGTCCCGGTCAGGGCGATGAACTCCGGCGACTCGGAGAATGCGAGCATCACCTGGCCCCGCGACACGCCGGTGGCGAGCTGTCCGATCCAGTACCCTCTGCCTTCGGCATCGGCGGGTCGGCCGAGCACGTTGGCGTAGATCTGATCGACGAACTCGGCGTCGCTCAGCGTCCCGTACCTGGTGACGAACTCGGTGCTGGCGGCGAACACATCGGAGATCTCGGCCAGCCCGATGCCGGACTGCAGCGCCCCGACCCAGTACGAGAGGCCGGCCGCGTCCGGCTGGCGCAGGAAGTACGCCTGATACAGCCGACTGATCTTGCCGTCGGCATCGGCGACCGGCGGATTCGGGTTCACCGCACCAGGAGCGATCCGGATCATGGTCGACGTCGATGGCACGCCGGTGGTGGTGAGCACGGTCAACAGGTAGTAGCCGGGCGTCACCTCGGCCGCATTCACCGGCAGCGTGGTGTTCAGCGTGTTGCCGGCAACCGTGAAGGGCAGATCGGTGATCCGCTGCTCCATGTTGAACGAGTGGGTGATCGAGCCCGACTTGACGAGGGTGATGCGCCCGATGTCGACATTGCTGTTCACGCCGATGGCCAGATCGTTCCCGGGAGCCAGATCGGTCGACGACACGCCGGTGATCGACGGCCTCACCGTCGGTCCACCCGCCGCCGACGTCAAGTAGTCGGGGGAGAAGATCTCGGCATTGGTGTTGGTCACCGGGCCAGGAGCTCCGCCGCCGGCAACGAGCACACGCCCATCGGGAAGCAGCAGCGACGTCGAGTGGTACAGACGGGCGGCGACGCCGCTCGTCTCGACCGACCACTGGCCGGTCGCCGGATCCCAGATCTCGGCCGAGTTGACCACGCCGTAGGCCGACAGCGGGCTGTTGGCGTTAGACGCCTCCGTGTAGTTGCTGGCTCCGCCGATCGCGAGCACTCGGCCATCGGGCAGGAGCGTGCTGTCGACCCACTCGCGTGCTGCCGACAGCCCGGCGATCGGGGTGACCACCGGGTTGGCACCGTTGGCGTCGATCACCACCGCGGTGTTCGTCGCGCCGCCGAACTGGAGGATCTTGCCCGGCTCGAACATCACCGCCGTCGTTCCGAATCCCCAGCGGTCAGCGGGGAGCCGGCCAGCCATCGTGATGGCGGACAGGTCGGCCGCCACGTAGTACATCCGTCCCTCGGTGTCGACGCCGAAGATGCGCCCATCGGGCAGGACGAAGTTCCTGGGGTACCACCAGTTGAGCCCGGAGGTGTCGAGGTCGAGCATTTGCGCCCCGGTCTCGGGCCGCCACACCTCGGGCCTGTCGTAGCCTCCGTCGCCGCCCTGGATGTAGATCGAGCCGTCTGGCAGCGTGGTCCCGGTCGCGTACCAGCGTGACCGGTTCATGCCCGGCAACGACGTGAGCTGCCCGGTGTCGGGATTCAGCTGGTTGATGTCGGGGTTACCGAGGTTGTTGGTACCGGCCCCGGTCCAGTTGTCGCCCCCGAACAGCAGCATCTCACCGGTGTCGGGCCGGTTGAGCTGGAGGCTGCAGAACAGGTCCGTGCTGGTCGTGTTGGGCAGCGTGGCGTGCCCGCCTGCCGCACTCGGTCCCGGTGTCCAGATGTCGTAGATGAACTGACCGGTCTGTGTGCCGTCGCCGTTGGTGCCGTAGGTGACCACCCTGCCCTTCGTGTCGAGGGCTGCGTGGATCGCCACGAGCGGCCAGTCTTCGAGGGGGCCCCACTGGCCGTTGACTCCCGGAGTATCCGCCGGCCCTGGGGGTTGGCCCAGGGCCGCTGCCGGTGGGGTGGTCATCAACCCCATCGATCCATTGAGAAGGGCCGCCAGCACGAGTGCCAGCAGGCCACGCCGTATCCGCCTGTTAGTCATGATTTTCACCGCCTTTGGACGGCAAAGGTATGAATGGCCGATCGCGGCTCCAGAGCGGTTTCGCCCAGTCGGGAAGCAGCGCTCACGGCCGCCGGGTCGGCCGGCCCAAGGCCTGCTGGGGAGGGCGCCATCTCGACGCCGCGCCGCGGTGTGCCCGGTGGCCTACCGAGCGGTCCAGGAGGCGATTTCGGGCATGATGGGCACCATGACCACGACCGATGTCGACCTCACCGCCAACGATGTCACCTGGGACCTCGAGCCTCTCCTCGAGGGTGGCGCCTCACCGGCCGAGCTGATGGCTCGGGCCAAGGAGAAGGCCCAGGCCCTGCAGCACTACCGCGGCCGGGTCGGCGAGCTCGACGCTGCCGACCTAGCCGAGCTGATGACCGCAGTGGGGGAGATCAACGAGCTGATCAGCCGGGCCGGCCACTATGGCATGCTCCGCTTCAGCGAGAACACCCAGGACCCGGAGCGGGGGGCGCTCATGCAGCAGCTCCAGGAAGCGTCGACCGAGATCGGCTCCCTGCTCGTGTTCGTCGAACTGGAGTTCGCCGCTGCCGACGATGCCTACGCCGACGCGGTGCTGGTCGACGAGCGGCTCGACTTCTGCCGCCATCACCTCGAGGTGACGAGACTCAACCGACCGCACCTGCTCAGCGAGGTGGAGGAGACGCTGCTGATCGAGACGTCGGTCACCCGCGGCTCGGCCTGGGTGCGGCTGTTCTCGGAGCTCACCTCGGCGATCGAAGTGGAGCTGGACGACGGTAAAGGGGGCACCGAGACCGCTCCGCTCGAACAGGGACTGTCGCTCCTCCAGCACCCGGATCGGGACACTCGCCGGGCGGCAGCCGACGCGGTCACTGCCGGGTTGGCCGAGGGCCTGCGGACGAGAGGATTCATCTTCAACACCCTGCTGCTCGACAAGTCGATCGACGATCGGCTCCGGTCGTTCGACACCTGGATCTCGAGCCGGAACCTCTCGAACGAGGCAAGCGACGCATCGGTCGAGGCCCTCGTGTCAGCCGTGGTCGCCCGGTACGACATCCCCCAACGCTGGTACCGGCTCAAGGCCTCGGTGCTCGGACTCGACCGCCTGGCCGACTACGACCGGATGGCCGCAGTGGCCGACGGTGAGCAGGAGATCGGCTGGGCCGAGGCCACCTCGGTCGTTCGCGACGCCTACGACTCGTTCTCCCCCGAGCTGGCATCGATCGTCGATCGGTTCATCACCGAGGGCTGGATCGATGCCCCGATCCGACCCGGCAAGCAGCCGGGGGCCTTCTGCGCCTATACGGTGCCGTCGCACCATCCCTACGTGCTGCTCAACTGGACCTCCCGGCCCCGTGACGTGCTGACCCTGGCCCACGAGCTAGGCCACGGCGTCCACGCCTACCTGGCCCGGGCGCAGGGCATCTTCCACCAGTCAACACCGCTGACCTTGGCCGAGACGGCCTCGGTGTTCGGTGAGACGGTGACGAACAAGCGGTTGCTGGAGCTGATCGATGATCCCGGTGAGCGGTTCGCGTTGCTCGCTTCCACGATCGACGACTCGATCGCCACCGTCTTCCGCCAGGTGGCGATGAACCGCTTCGAGAATGCGTGCCACACCGCCCGCCGCTCCGAGGGCGAGCTCTCGGTCGATCGCTTCGGTGATCTGTGGGCCGAGACCCAGACCGCCATGCTGGGCGACGCGGTCGAGATAACCGACGGGTACCGGTCGTGGTGGTCGTACATCCCGCACTTCATGGGCACCCCCGGTTACGTCTACGCCTATGCCTACGGCCAGCTGCTCGCCCTGTCGGTCTACGCCCGCTACGAGGCGGCCGGCGACTCGTTCGTTCCGGCCTACCTCGAGCTGCTGTCGGCCGGAGGCTCGCGCTCACCGGAGGAGCTCGGGGCCATCGTCGGCTGCGACCTCAGCGATCCCGGTTTCTGGGACGGCGGCCTCGCCATTGTCGAGATCCAGCTGACCGCCGCCGAGGGCGCGGCTCGCCTGGCTGGGCGGGCCAGCTGATCGACCTCAGGAACGGGCGCCGATCAGGCGCGCCACCCGGTCGGCGATCCGCTCGGTGACGCCAGCGAGGTCCTGGCCGTGGTGGGTGATCAGGTCGGCGTGGCTGGCGTTGGGCTCGACGTACCGGTCGTGCATCGGTCGCACGGTGGCGGCCAGCTGGGCTTGGACCGAGGCCGGCGAACGACCCCGCTCGGCGACGTCGCGCTCGAGCCGCCGGCTGAAGCGGACAGGCTCCGGGCAGCGACGGAACACTCGGAGATCGAGCTCGTCGCGGACCGGGGCGAAGGCGAACAGCAGGATGCCCTCCACGACGACGACCTCGCACGGATCGACGATGTGCAGATCGGCGGACCGGCGGTGCGCGGTGAAATCGTAGACTGGGACGGCCACTTCCTGGCCCGAGCGGAGGGCTTGGAGGTGGTAGACGAGGAGCCGGTGATCGAGGGAGTCGGGGTGATCGTAGTTGACCGTCGCTCGTTCCTCGAACGGCAGATGCGGCAGATCGTGGTAGTACGCATCGAAGCTCAGCACGCAGGCGGCGTCGGCGCCGCGCCCGGCTTGGAGGTGGTGGACGATGCGATCGGCCAGGGTCGACTTACCCGAGCCGCTGCCCCCACAGATGCCCACGAGAATGCTCACCGCCGTTGCAGGGTACCCTGGCCGGCCTCGACCGCTCATGAATAACTATTTGCTGTCTTGAATCTATTCCCATAGCCTGCTCGGAGCGCCAAGGGCCTGCGGCGCCCCGTGCCGAACCACCCGACCGACCCGCCGAGAAGGAGCCGTGACATGACCAGCTATCGAGTCGGCATCGTCGGAGCGTCCGGCTACACCGGCGCTGAGCTGCTCCGCTTGCTCAGTTGCCATCCCGACTTCGAGCTCGCAGCCGCAACGGGCGACAGCCAGGCGGGACGGCCGATCGCCGAGCTCTATCCCAGCCTCGCCCTCGCCTACGGCGATCGGGTCTTCGATGCCTATGCGCCCGACGCGCTCGACGGGCTCGACGTGGTGTTCTGCGGCCTCCCTCACGGAGTGAGCATGAGCGTCGTGCCCGAGCTGAAGGGCACGGTCGGCCACATCGTCGATCTCGGATCGGACTTTCGGCTTCACGATCCCGGCCTGTATCCCGAGTGGTATGGGGCCGAGCACACGTGTCCGGAGCTGTTGCACGAAGCGGTCTACGGGCTACCGGAGCTGTTCCGGAACAAGATCGCCGGGGCGGAGCTGATCGCCGCCACCGGCTGCAACGCAGCCACCGCCGTGTTGACGCTCGCCCCGCTGCTGTCGGCCGGCCTCATCGAGCCGGAGGGGATCGTCGTCGATCTGATCACCGGGGTTAGCGGAGCAGGCCGCCCTCCAAAGCCGACCACGACCTTCTGCACCGTTGACGAGGACGTCACGGCCTATGGCCTGCTCACCCATCGCCACACCCCCGAGATCGAGCAGGCTCTGGCCGAGCGCACCGGACAGGAGCCGTCGGTGCTCTTCACCCCGCATCTCGTGCCGATGAACCGAGGCATTCTCGCCACCTGCTACGGCCGGCCGACCCCATCCGGCGCGTCGATCGACTCTGCCGAGGCCCAACGGGTGCTCGCCGAGTTCTACCGCGACGAGCCGTTCGTCGTCGTAGCCGACCGGAGTCCCTCGACCAAGGCGACGCTCGGCTCGAACGCCGTGCACCTGACCGCCCGTGTCGACCCCCGAACGGGGACGATCTTGGGACTCGGCGCCCTCGACAACCTGATGAAAGGGGCCTCGGGCATGGCTGTTCAGTGTGCGAACCTCGCCGTCGGGCTGCCCGAGGACACCGGGCTGGCGGTCGCCGGGGTGTACCCGTGACCGCCGCCGAGGCGGTGTCGCCGCTCGCCCCCGAGGTGTTCCCGTCGATGCCACCCGTTCCCGGCGTCCGGCTGTCGACCCATGCAGCCGGCCTCCGCTACCAGGGGCGGGCCGACCTGATGCTGGCCCGGCTCGACGCCGGTACGACGGTGGGGGGCGTCTTCACCTCGTCGCTGTGCCCATCGGCTCCCGTCGACTGGTGTCGGGCCATCCTGCCGAACGGCACGGCCCGGGCGGTCGTGTGCAACGCCGGGAACGCCAACGCGTTCACCGGGCAGGCCGGAGCGGTCGCGGCGAAGCTGACCGCAGAGGTGATCGCCGAGGCGATCGACTGCCAGCCAGCGGAGGTTTTCCTCGCCTCGACCGGCGTCATCGGCGAGACCCTCGATCCCGCCGCCCTGACCGAGGCGCTGCCGGTGCTGGCCGGGTCCGGCGACGCCGGCTGGGAGGCTGCGGCCAACGCCATCCGCACCACCGATACCTATCCCAAGGGCTCGTCCCGACCGGTGGCCGGCACCGCGGCCGTCGTCGCCGGCATCGCCAAGGGCAGCGGCATGATCGCCCCCGACATGGCAACGATGCTCGGGTTCGTGTTCACCGACCTGGCCGTCACCGCCGATGCGCTGCAAGCGGCCCTGGCGGCCGCAACGGAGGCGAGCTACAACCGGATCACGGTCGACGGCGATACCTCGACCAGCGACACCGTGCTGTCCTTTGCCACCGGAGCGGCCGGCAACGAACCGCTCAGCGGGCCCGGCTCACCCCATTGGGAGGCGTTCGTCGACGCACTCGGGGCGGTGAACCTCGACCTCGCCCACCAGATCGTCCGCGACGGGGAGGGCGCGACCAAGTTCGTCGAGGTCACCGTGACCGGGGCCCAGGACGACGCCGCGGCGAAGGCGATCGGGCTCGCCATCGGCAACTCTCCGCTGGTCAAGACCGCGCTGGCCGCCGAGGACGCCAACTGGGGTCGCATCGTGATGGCGGTCGGCAAGGCCGGCCAGAAGGCCGATCGCGACCGCCTGGCGATCGCCATCGGCGACGAGCCGGTGACCGAGGGAGGCGTCGTCCGCGACGGGTACTCCGAGAGGCGGGCCACCGAGCACCTGCGAGGCGACGACGTGCGGCTCGCCGTCGACGTGGGCGTCGGTTCCGGGCGGGCCACGATTTGGACCTGCGACCTCACCCACGGCTACATCGACATCAACGCCGGATACCGGTCATGACCGCCACGATCGGAGACGACCGGGGCTACTCGCCCGAGCAGCGGACCGCGGCCCTCGTGGAAGCCCTGCCCTACATCAAGCGGTTCCGGGGCGCCGTCGTTGTCGTCAAGCTGGGAGGCAACGCGATGGTCGACGACGACCTGGCCCGGAGCTTCGCCGAAGACGTCGTCATGCTCCGCTCGGTGGGTATCAAGCCCGTCGTCGTCCACGGGGGCGGGCCCCAGATCGGCGAGCTGCTCGGCCGGCTCGGCAAGGAGAGCGAGTTCCGCAACGGGCTCCGGGTCACCGATGCCGAGACGCTCGACGTGGCCCGTATGGTGCTCGTCGGGAAGGTCGGGCGTGACATCATCGGCCAGATCAACGTGCACGGCGCCTATGCGGTCGGCATGTCGGGCGAGGACGGCCACCTGATCGTGGCCGAGGCCAGGGATCCCGAGCTGGGCTATGTCGGCGAGATCGTGGCGGTGAATCCCGGTATCGTCGAGCGGCTGCTGGCCGAGGATCTGATCCCGGTCGTCTCCTCGATCGGGGCCAGTGTCGAGGGCCAGGCGCTCAACATCAACGCCGACACCGTGGCCGGGGCCCTCGGCGGAGCCCTTTGCGCCGAGAAGGTCATCTACCTGACGAACGTTCCGGGGCTCCTCACCGACCTCGACGAACCCAGCAGCCTCGTGGCCAAGGCGACCATCGGCGACCTGGAGGCCGCCATCGACGACGGCTCGATCTTTGGCGGCATGGTCCCCAAGGTCCAGTCGTGCATCGACGCCGTCCGGGCCGGGGCGGTCGGGGCCCACATGCTCGACGGTCGCATCCCCCATGTGCTGCTGTTGGAGCTCTTCACCGACGCCGGCATCGGCACGATGATCACCGCTCGATGACCCCGAATCCGACGACACGCCCGACGGGCCAATGACCGCTCGACTACCAACCGACCACGAAAGACACGCCGCTCCGGCCCTCGCCCGGCCGGAACTGCACAGGGCTCCATCGGGGCCCGGAAGGGAACGGCCATGACCGATCATCGCAGCGCAGTGGGAGCCACCGTCGAGCTCGACCACTGCCCGCTCATGCCCACCTACGGGCCACCAACGGTTCAGTTCATCCGAGGCGAAGGCCCCTACCTGTGGGATCGCGACGACCGGCGCTACCTCGACTTCCTGTCCGGCCTGGCCGTCACCAGTCTCGGCCACTCCCACCCCGCGGTCGCCGAGGCCCTCGCCACCCAGTCGCAGCGCCTCCTGCACGTGTCGAACCTGTATGCCACCGAACACAACTGGGCCGTCGCCACCGAGCTCGACGTGCTGATCGGCGACGGTGAGCCAGTCGGCGGGCAGGTGTTCTTCTGCAACTCGGGAGCCGAGTCGAACGAGGCCGCCATCAAGCTGGCCCGACGCTATGGCGGACCCGGGCGACACGTCGTCGTCTGTGCCTTCCAGAGCTTCCACGGCCGAACGCTGGCCACCCTGGCCGCCACCGGCCAGCCGCAGAAGTGGGACACGTTCCAACCGCTCCCCGAGGGCTTCCGCCACGTGATCTGGGACGACCTCGACGAGCTGGAGCGGGCGCTCGACGACACGGTGGCGGCGGTGCTGCTCGAGCCGGTCCAGGGCGAAGGCGGGGTGAACCCGGCCACCCCCGAGTACTTCCAGGGCGTTCGCCGGTTGTGCGACGAGCGAGACATCCTGTTCATGGTCGACGAGGTACAGACCGGCATGGCTCGGACCGGGCGCTGGTTCGGGTTCCAACACTTCGACGTCCGGCCCGACGTGGTGACGATGGCCAAGGCGCTCGGCAACGGAGTCCCGATCGGTGCCTGCTGGGCCCGGCGGGAGGTCGCATCGGCGTTCCAGCCGGGCGATCATGCCACCACCTACGGCGGCCAGCCTCTCACCACGTCGGCCGCCCGGGCGGTCATCGACACGATGATAGCGATCGACGCCCCGGCGCTGGCCACCGAGGTCGGGGCCGAGCTGACCGAGGCGATGCTCAAGCTCCCGCAGGTTACCGGCGTGCGAGGTCTCGGTCTGTTGCTCGCCGTGGAGCTGGCCGGCGTGGACGCCCAGGTGGCGGCCGCGACCTGCCTCGAACGAGGGCTCGTCGTGAACGGGATCACGCCCACGGCCATTCGCCTGGCCCCACCGCTCACGATCACCGCCGAGCACATCGCCGAGGCGGTGTCGATCCTCGGTCCCGTCCTCGACGAGCTGGGGGGCGGGACATGAGCGCTCGATCGAGCCACCTGCGTCACCTGCTCGAGATCGACGATCTGACCCCGGACGAGCTGGCCCACATCTGCGAGCTGGCCAGGATGGAGGTCTCGGACCTCAGCCCGGTCCTCGCCGGTCGGGGCATCGCCTGCGTCTTCACCAAGCCGTCGGCCCGAACTCGCAACTCGACGGAGATGGCGGTGGTCCAGCTCGGCGGTCACCCCATCTACATCACCAACGACGAGATCGGTATCGATGACCGGGAGACCGCGGAGGACATCGGCCGCACATTGGCGTGCTACCACGCTGGGATCTGCGCCCGGGTCCACGAGCATCGGGTCCTCGAGCGGATGGCAGCACTCGACGCGGTGCCCGTCGTGAACCTGTTGTCCGACGACGCCCACCCACTGCAGGCGATCGCCGACGTGCTGACGCTGGAGTCCGAGCTGGGTTCGATCAAGGATCGAGTGGTCGCCTACGTCGGCGATGCCAACAACGTCACACGATCGCTCGGCCTCGCTGTCGGCTTCCTCGGCGGCGAGCTGCGGGTGGCCTCACCCCCGGGTTACGGGTTCAGCGAGGCCGATCACGAGCGGCTGGTCGTCGCCGGTGTCGACGTGGCACTGTTCGATCGAGCTGGGGACGCGATCGTCGGCGCCGATGCGGTCTACACCGACACCTGGACCTCGATGGGGCAGGAAGCGGAACGAGCCGAGCGCCTCAAGGCGTTCGAGGGCTACACCGTCGACGAGCAGCTCCTCTCAGCCAGCCCGAACGCGATCTTCCTCCACTGCCTACCGGCCCATCGTGGCGAGGAGGTGTCGGCTGCCGTGATCGACGGCGACCGCAGCCGGGTGTGGGCCCAGGCCGCCAACCGCCTGGCCGCGATCCGCGGCGTGCTGCTCTGGCTGTACGACGCCAAGGGAGCTCGCCGGTGAGCGCGCAGCGCGGGATGCGCCGCCGCTCGGAACCGAACCCGCAGGCCAGCGCACGAAGTCATGGCCGGTAACCATGACCGGTAACCATGGCCGGTAACAAGGCCGAGCGGCAGCATCGCATCGGCCGTCTCCTTGCCGAGGAAGCGGTGTCGAGCCAGACGCAGCTGGTCGAGCGCCTCGCCGACAACGGGATCTCGG
>Ga0224508_10001173_pt1 | contig 23749 bp, 38 predicted proteins | sample SF_Jan12_sed_USG_4_FD_170157 | JGI IMG/M metagenome (GOLD analysis project Ga0224508, IMG submission 170157) | Sediment microbial communities from San Francisco Bay, California, United States - SF_Jan12_sed_USGS_21 | ecosystem: Environmental > Aquatic > Marine > Sediment | place: USA... | reverse complement strand
ATAAATTTTAGCATCTTTGCAGTTTTGATTTTAGAGACAGTTTTGTGAGTGCCCTTTAAGACCAAATCATTTAGAATCGTATCTCCCTCAGGATCACTAATGCCAGGTTTATTTTCAATGGTTACATGAACATCAAAAATTGTCATTAATAATCTGCAAACTAAATTTAAGGTTAATCTATCTTTCGAATAGTTTTGTGCTTTTATACTTATTTTGAAACAAACATCAGGTATCCGATTCTGAGGACCTGTATTATATTGACTGCCCAGAATCGGTTACTTTGATTCCATATTTTCCTTAACATACTCTACATATTTTCTGTAAAGACCTGATTGATATTGAGGATTTTTAATAACCAGTAATTTATTTTTCAAATCCTCTTTTGATTGATACATGTCTTTTTCAAAAATTCCCTTATCATCAAGAGTTATACAAATATCCTGCCATGCATAGACTTCCTGAGTATTTCTATTTGCAGTGGCATAATACACATACAGCAATCGAAGTTTATTGCATTCATCCAAAGTCATCTCTTTGTTTAAAATGTAATTTCTCTTCAAAGTTTTAAAATACACTAAACCGTCAACAGATAATACAAAATCAAAGAGCTTTGGATAATCGTTAATTTCGATTGGGTATAAAGGATTTTTTGGATGTCGCATCTAATTAAAAATAGGGTTTAATCCGTGAATAATATTTTGGCATTACATTAGACTTTGGATTTAATCAAACCTTCATTTACAACTAAATTCAATACATGTGAGAAGCTAACAGATTTGAAAATTTTTGATCATTTTTTCCTGAATATTCTCAACATTTGCAGATCCAATACAACGGTTATTTGGTCACCCAACAGATAGGTTTACTTGATGTGGCTATAAAAATAAGACCAGTCATTATACATTATAGATATTGGAATTTATACCTGAATATTTAACAATATTACATAATGCCAAGATCAAGATATTGGAAGATTACAGCAGACGAGATGGATGGTTTTAGTTATGATGAGAGCAAATTACTAAACTGGGAGATTAAATGTATCAGAGAGCCAGAAGATGAGGCCCACTTTATTGGTGTTTTTATGTATAGAAATGGCACAGCATATGATTATGAGTCAGTAAAGGGAATCTGTTACTTTTATAACAATATTGACAGAAAAGAACTTCCAGCAATTACCAGTTTTCTTCAAGGAAAGTTTAACGGAAAAGAGATGGAAAAAGGAGAAAGAATATTCCTAAAAGATTCAAAAGAAATCTATGCTAGTAAAGACATAGGAGATTTGGCAAAAGAGATGGAAACAAAATTCAAGACAAAAGCAATCATATCTTTAGAATTTGAGGATTTGACTACAGAGCAACTCAAAGAGGCAGGAATGCCAGAGGCAAAGTTACTACCAATTCCCGGCAAATAGATATAGCTTAAAACCCAAAGATATCAGATGTCTGAATTGGATGGTTTAAACCAACATCTAGAAGAACTGAGGAAGAGACTATTACGGATTGTTTTAGTGATAGGGATAATTACAGTATTTATTCTAACGTTTCATGCAGAGTCAATTCAAGTAGGAGGAATTACTGTGTATTATCCAACTCCAGAACCACTAAACAACATTGCAGCGCAGATAACTAATCACATGAAAGATAATCTTGTTCCAGAAGATGTCCAATTAATTCAAACAGCACCAGGACAGGCATTTTTTGCTCAAGTATACATCGCAGCACTTGTAGGTATTGTAGTAGGTATGCCAATCATCATTAAAGAATTAGTGGGATTCATCAAACCAGCATTAAAAGAAAATGAAATTAATGTAAGCAGAAGTATTTCATTGCCATCTCTGGGATTATTCATTGCAGGTTGTGCTTTTTCTTATAATTTAGTGATTCCATATATTTTAGAATTTTTGTACAGATATGGTGAGTCTGCAGGACTTGTAACGTTTCTTAACGTCATAGAATTTGTGACTTTTGTTTTACAATTTTTGTTAGCATTTGGGTTTTCGTTTCAACTTCCACTTGTGATGTATGCAATATCTGCATCAGGAATGGTAGATTCAGATTTTTGGAGAAAAAATATCAGATACGCAATTGTGATAATTGTGATCTTTGGTGCCATAATTACACCAGATGGAAGTGGTGTTACAATGTGGTTTATTGCAGGCCCTATGATTGCACTTTATTCAGCAGGCATGATAATCATAGAGCGTAAGGAACGCCAAAAGTTGAACACTTAAATCTAAATTTAATTTATGATAGACATAATGTTAGGAATAGGTTTGTCCAATTTTATAGCAGGGCAAGAGTGGATTTTCATCATAATTATTGCAGCAGTATTCATTTTTGGTGCAAAAAAGATTCCAGAACTAGCAAAGACTTTTGGCAAGGCCAAAGGAGAATTTGAGAAAGGAAAAATTGAAGGTGAAAAAGAACTAAATGACTTTAAAGATAAAGAAGTAAAATCAGACTAGCCTTCTGCAATTTTTACAAAATCATCTAAAATTATACCATATTCTTGTTCAAGTTTATTTTTTCCAAACAAACTCGATAATTTCATTTTACCTTTTAGTTTCAAATCTACATCAACCAGAACTTTTGTTCCTTCTGAAAGTTTTACAAATTGTTCTTTGATGTAACTTCCTTTTGCATCGCCACCAATTACAAAAACCTCGTGTAATACAGGTTCTGTAGTAACATGCTTTGCCATGATTAACAGTTCTTTATCTCCAAGAATAAGGTGCTCTTCTACCACAGAGACATTATTGCGAACTGAGCGAATTCTAACTGATGGGAAATGTTGAGGGAGTATTTTCTGATAATTTTCATAGTTTGATAATACATCATAAACAGTTTCTCTTTTTGCATCAACTGTTATTTCAAAAGAGAGTCTTGACAAGGGGAATCTACAAAGTACCCCATCGAGGGTATAAATCGTGTTCTATGTCAAATTGGTCCAAACACTTTCCCACACCATGATTAACAATATCATCAATGGATTTGGGTTTTGTATAAAATTCGGTTACAGGAGGTAAAATTACAATTCCCAATCTAGACAACTTTAGCATATTCTCCAAATGAATTGCAGAGAGAGGAGTTTCTCTTACCATCAGAACTAGTTTTCTTGATTCTTTTATTGTAACACCTGCAGCTCTTGCAATTAATGTGTCATCATATCCGTTTGCAATTGCAGATAATGTCTTCATGCTGCAGGGTGCAACAATCATTCCAGTAACTTGATGAGTCCCGCTTGAAATACTTGATGCCATGTTTTTTTCATCTGAAGTACTAGTTGCAAGTGATTTTACATAATCAGTTGTGTATTCAGTTTCCAACGAGATACATTTTGCAGCCCACTCAGATAATATTAAATGAGTTTCAATGTTTAACTTCTTGAGAGTTTCTAGCATACGGATTCCATAAATTACTCCAGTGCTTCCAGTAATGGCAATAACTAATTTCAATAATACATATGGGAAATCAGAGTATTTTATGTATTAGATAAGAGATTTAGTTTAACACTAGTTTTGAGATTCTTGACTTTCACTATCTAACTCATTTTGTGCTTTTCGGCGTTTAAGCCATAAAGAAATACCACCGGCAGTCATTGCAGTCAGCAGAATTACCCCTGCCATCTGCAACTCAAAAGAATATAGCACACATAAAACACAACAGTAGTTAAAAAAAATCTTCTGTTTCTATCCGATCTGAAAAATTGAAAACTAGCTATATTAGATCCTAATATCTAGGCATGATGTGATAAAGAGTTCAGAGATAAAGAAGATAGTAAATGACTATTCAGACGTCAAAATAGGAGTACTTGGCAGTCACTCTGCACTGGAGATAATGGATGGGGCAAAAGACGAAGATTATCAAACAGCAGTTTTTTGTCAGAAAGGAAGAGAAGGTCCATATCAAAGATTTGGGAGAATTGCAGATGAAATCATAATACTAGAAAAATTCAAAGAGATGGCTTCAGCCAAAATGCAAAAAAAAATGCGTGAATCAAACACAATAATAGTTCCGCATAGATCACTTACAGTTTACCTAGGATACAAAACAATAGAGAACACATTCAAGGTACCAATTTTTGGAAATAGAAAATTATTTCAAGCAGAAGAAAGAACAGCAAAAAAAGGGCAGTATTATCTTTTAGAAAAAGCGAAAATAAAATACCCTAAATTATTCAAAGATCCAAAAAAAATCAATAAACCGTGCATTGTCAAAGTTCAAGAGAAGAATAGGCCATTAGAGAGAACATTCTTTACAGTTTCATCCTACAAGGATTATAAAGAAAAATCAGATGTAAAGATCAAACAAGGAATAATCTCACGGAAAGATCTTGAAAAATCAAGTATTGAAGAATTAGCTATAGGAACATACATGAACTTTAATTTCTTCCACACGCCAATTTCAGACCAAGTAGATTTTATTGGAATTGAGAGAAGATTGCAGACAAACATACATGATTACAACGCACTTCCAGCAAAACAGCAATTAGATATCGACATGGATTTACAAAATATAGAAGTAGGTCATACTCCTGCAAGTATTAGGGAATCATTACTTGAGAAAGTAATCAAAATGGGAGACAAATTTGTGGCTGCGGTGAAAAAAGAATATTCACCTGGAATTATAGGACCATTTTCACTTCAAAGCGTCATTACCAAAGATTTAGAGTTAATAGTTTATGATGTATCATTACGAGTTCCAGGAAATCCAATAGTTGCAACAACAAGCCCATACACAAAATATCAGTACGGCACGACCTTTGGCGTAGGTAGAAGAATTGCCATGGAGATTAAACGGGCCCAGGAAGAAGGACGTCTTGACGAAATAGTGACATAGTACTTTTTTCTCTTTAAAATTTAGTTTTGATAAATTTGCAACGCTAAAGTTTACAGGTTAACCTATGAGAAAATTAAAAGGCGTAAACCCCTAACTGCAGAACTCTGAGAGATTTCCTCTCGTGGTCAGATCGTTAAACGTCTGATTGCCTTTTTTGTTCTGCGGGCCCACGCAGTCTAATCGCCAAGTTTTACAACTAACGACATTAATTAGTATAGAACATTTTGGTATTTAAGATTTATTATAATTTTTTTCAAGAAAAACTATAAAATTACAAAAATTATTAAGAGATGAATCAGTTTCAAAAACTAATGTTAAAGATCAAAATCAGAAAAACCACATATTGTATAAATACGGAATTATGGAAATTTTAGTATGGCAAAACGTGTTACCATAATGATTGATGACGAATTAGATAAAAAGATCAGAATCTATCAGGCAAAAAAAATGCAAAAAGAGAATATCACATATAGTTATTCTAAAGCAATCAATGAAATTCTAAAAAAATCCATCTAAAATTTACAAAAATATATTTTTCAGTAAAAAATACAATATCTTGTTAATTGGCTAGATTGAGAAATATGTAGAATACTCAACGTTTTGTCTCAAATAATTAAAACGGTTTGATGTTTGAGGTGGAATTGCTGGATGCCAATTGACAATACAAACTCTTTTTTGATCAATTTGAAAGTACAAAATATGGGCAAGACAATATTCATCAAAGAAATCATCTTAACACCAACAGAACCCAGACTTTGTCCCACCTGTGAAAAAGAAGACAGGTTAGAAAAATACATCATAAGAGAAGAAAGATCAGATGGAAAAACAATTCTCTGTTCTCGATGTGAAGCATTAACTATTATTACAAATCAAAATCTCAGACAAGTAGATTTGTCATCAAAAAAAGATGACATAATAATGCTAAAAGAACCACATCTAATTAGAAAAGTAGTCTAATCAGATTTTTCAAGTAATTCCTTGATAACATAACTTCTAACATTTGCAATCTCCCAGTCTCTAAGATTTGCATTCTTACATTCTTCTTTAATTATGAGACCTGCCAAACCATTGCTCCAAATATGACGTTTTGGATCATAGACTTCAATGATTTTTCCATGTTTTTTGATTTTGATTGCCCCATGGCATCGTTCAATCACTTGTAGAGCAATCTTGTGGTAAAGTTTTTCAAGATTAACCATGGTACATAATGATTAACTCATATCAAAAAGGTTCTGATTTTGAATATGTGATAATAATATAATGTAGGATTTACAATAAAAATTGCTGATGATTAATCAAAATAAGCTATAACTGATAGTTGATGAATTTGCCGAATTATGAAGCATTATTTTAAACACAATGAAGTAATCATATAGATTAACAAAATAGGCGATTAGTATTAGTAAAACAAGTGTCAATTTAGATAATGAGTAAACTCCCAAAAAAATTTCCAGAGTATTTGATAATGCATAAGACGCTTGTAAAAAAAATTAAAGAGTTAGAAAAAAGAAAACAGGATTTTTCTAGAAATGAAATTAAAGAAATCCAATTAAAGATGGAAAACTATCAATCAGAATTAAAGAGAATTGAAGATATGTTTCCAGATAATTTTTTTATAGAAAATAATCATTCGTGATGATGGTCATGTCCACAGTCACACTGATGATCATTGTCATTAAGTGACACTAGTTTTTCAACCATTTCATCACGGATTTTTAGTAAATCCCCAACTTGTTGTTTCAATGTTTCTGAATCCCAATTCTCATTACGTAATTCCCTTACAGCATCAATGATTTCAAGATCTACATTTAGTAGATTATCCATAATCTGTTCTTGTTCACTCATGGTAATTTACAGAAATACTATGAAAAAAACCATTCTATAAAACTGCAAGATGTAAAATCATGCTTCCATACGTTCTTTGAGGAGATTTTTTCTTACAAGTATTGGGATGTTATAATATGCTCCAAGTGCCATAGCATCTGATGCCCTATAGTTTCTCAATACCAAATCTTTTTTGCCAGTAAAGTATAGATTTGCCCTTAACACATCACCACTTTCATAGATTTTTACTTTGACTAGAACCAATTCATTTTCCTCACAAATCTCTTCAATCATCTTATAGATTGAAGGTGCAGTTTCTCCTTCAGTTTCACCAAAACTTGAGATATGTCTGGCAACTTCACCAGAAAATGCCCTCATATGAAATTCTTTGCCATTATCGGCTTTGAGTACAACCATGCCCTCAACAGCATAAGGATCTACAAATCCAACATAATCTATTTTGACTGAGTCATAATCAGGCTCTTGCGCTTGATCAATATCCATTGTATTATGCATAAACTCCTGATTCAATGCTTATAAAGATAGCAAAATTTTTGGGATCAAATTTAAGAATAATCTCAGGTAAATTATTTTTTAACGATCAAGATTAGTGCGTAACCCCAAATTATTTAAAATCAACAACTATGGGTAGCTTAATGTCAACAAATCCTGAGCGTGCAGTTTCATACGTTCTAAGCAAGTATGTTAGCGAATACATGGACAAAGACGTCCTAGTTCTAAGTCAGAGCACACAAACCAGGGAAGCAGCTAGAATGTTACGTCATTATGAAACAGACGACATCGTAGTTACTAATGAAAATAAACTTCCAGTAGGAATTGTCACAGATGAAGATATTCTAAATAAAGTTAGTGATGCTACAGTTTACGCAGAGGCCACCACACTAAAAGATGTCATGAGTACTCCACTCATCACAATTAATGAAAAAGCAACACTACAAGATGCATTACATAAAATGAGAGATAATCAGATCAGGAAACTGCCAGTCATATCAAAGAAAAATCAAGTCATTGGAATGATATTTCAAACAAGCATCGCAAATGTGATAAGAGATGCCACAGCTACTGCACCTCGTCTTTTGAGTCCGCCTGTAAAGGCAGTTTTGGGAAATCTTGGTTTTGTATTACAATTTGCAGGAGTATTATTGCTTGTACCAGCTATTATCGCAACAATTTTAGAAGATACCACAATTGCCACTGGAATTTATCTAACAACAGTTCTTTTACTAGTTACAGGATTCTTTCTAAATTCTTATGGTGAAAAGTCAAGTCTCAACTTACAACAGGCATCCATATTGGTCTTTTCAAGTTTATTCCTACTGTCGCTTTTCGGAACTGTACCGTATCTGTATGTTTTTCCTAGCGAAGAGACAAATGTAGAGGTATTTGGAAATGCGTTCTTTTCTAGTGCTGCAGGATTTACAACAGGAGGAATATCATTATTTGACGAACCTGAGAACCTAAAACAAAGTTTCACATTTTATCGAAGCTATACGCAACTGGTAGGAGGCATGAGTTTCATTTATTTGGTAATTACTGCATTTTATCCAGAATCAAAACTTCAATCCATGCGTGGTTTCATATCAGGAAGAACACTTCATATGAAAGAGCTCTTCTTAACTATCACGGTAATTTTTGCAGTATACATTGCAATTATTGCAATCTTGCTGTATTTCATTGGAGCAGATGAAGATCTTTTAGACGATTTTTCACTTGCTATGAGCACTATTGCTACAGGTGGATTTCTACCGACATCCACAATTCTTGACGGGCTAGTTTGGCAAGAGCATGTTATTCTGATGGGAGCAATGATACTAGGAGCATTGCCATTTACATTCCATTATGCATTTGTTAGGAAAAAATTCCTCGCTCCAAAACTTGGAAAAGAAGTTTTGGCATATTTTGCAATTCTAGGTAGTGCAACTATTTTGTTTATACTAATTAGTGGATTAGACCCTTTGGAAAGCGCATTTTATTCAATATCCGCAAGTACCACAGCAGGACTGCAACAAGAAAGTTTAGCAGGATTAAATGGCGGAGCTCACACTATTTTGATAATTTTGATGTTTATCGGAGGATGTGGATTTTCAACTGCAGGGGGTTTGAAGATATTTAGGCTATTTCATTTGAAAGACTGTATATCACTTTTTAGTAAAGTAAAAAGAGTCAACCTATCAAATCAAACAAAAAAAGAAGCCATATCGGCTTTGATTATTGTTGCATTATTTCCAACTATATCTGCAATTACAGGTCTACATTTAGCAGCAATAGAAGACGTACCATATCAAGATGCATTCTTTGAGGCAGCAGGAGTCATAACTACTGGAGGTTTGTCTGCAGGCGTGATTGATTTTGATACAGATCCCGCAACAAAAATTGTTCTCGGATTTTTGATGATATTTGGACGATTAGAGATAATTGCAATAATCTACATCTTTGTACCAAAACTTAGTTAGGATAGAATTTAATTTTATAGAAGAAAATCAAAATCATGGAGAAACAATCAGATAAAAAGTCAAGTAATGGGAAAAAACTGATTGTTTTTGGGTTCATAACAATTTCAATATTATTTTTAATGTACAGTAGGTATCAGGACTCAGAGTTACTCACACCTGACGCAATTGAATCCATACAAAGAATCGCATATGGATTTTACATAATACTCGTTGCATCATTTGGATTAATTGCTTTTGGTATGCATAGGTATCACAAAGAGAAAATAGAAAGTCAGAAAAAAGATTTGTGGACAATAATTGCATTAACTACATGGAATTCAAGGTCACGTAAAATTTTTGTTGTAACATTTGTAGGGTATGGGGTATTCTTTTCATTGGTATCAGGAACGCTAGTATATCAACCAGAAGTTAATTTTGCAATTCATTACGGAGCAGAAATTCCATCAGGTTTTGTTGCACCATGTTGTGATAATTTTGGATACATGCCAAAAATAATCATATACATGACAGAACATGTAGGGCTGCAAATAATTCCAATAAATTTAGTATTACAAATAATTGTATCATATTTAGTCGGATTGAATACTGTCATAGCAGTTAACGCATATGCAATTTCAAAGAAAGGTAGAGGTATGAGTACAGTGGGTGCAGCAGTTGGACTGTTCATCGCATGCCCAACTTGTGCTGGAACATTTCTATCAGTATTTATTGGAACTGCAAGTGGGATTGCATTATCAATTGCATTAGCAGAATTACAGACACTATTCATTGCAATATCAATTCCAGTATTGCTCATAACACCATTTGTAATGGCAAAAAAATTACGAAATGCAGATGGTAGTTGTAAGATTTAGTCTACGAAATGAATTTTTTGACTTCAGGGATCTTGTGATTTCCTATATTATACCCATCACGTCTCAAAAATTTTAAAGTAAGCTTGTAAATTATCTCATCATGATCGGTTTGGTTTAAAATTTCAGTCCACAGAATTTTACCTTTCTCTTCAATTTGTTTTTTAAAATCAGGGCTCATAGACTCTGCAATATCTCTGCATTGATCAAAAGTTTTTCCATTTTTATAAGCACGAATACGTCTATCGCATCTATCCACAATCAAATAGATACAGATTTCTAAATAAACTTAATTTGTATGTGTTTCAAACAAATACCCGAACAAAAAATAAAGAACAATGGGCATACAATCAACATCAGAATACATAGAGTTTTTCATTAATCTTAACATGGGAGAAAATGTAAGCTTACTAAGTTTTGTAAATAATGAGAAATTAGTACTCAAGCAAAAATTAGAATACAAAAGTTTAGAGAAAGAACCGATCAGAACAGGAATAGAAATTTTAGAAGGATTAGTAAAAGAAATTAACAAGGTAGGCGAAAAAGCCGTACTGGAAAAATACAAGTAATTTCAAGTGAAAATAGATGACTAAAAATTCAGATATAATCAAAACAGAGATCATTAGAGTTCTTAATGAGAATGGAAGGACGCGAGGGACAGAACTTGCAAAAAGAGTCATAGAAAAAGTAGGTAATGAAAAAATGGTTTACAGGGAGATCAGTGAGTTAGTAGAGACAGGAGAAATAGAGAAAAAAATTCACAGTAGATCCCACATTGAATATGAGTTGATTAATCTTTATGAATCAGTAAACAACCAACTCAAAAATCTTCATAAAGAAATTAAGATGATTTTTGATGAGATTATAGATTTCGATAACGCTGTAAAAGAAGAGAATTTTTCATATCATGAAAGACTAAGATTAGTTATCCATATGATCCAAATTGTGCAATCAACAGATGGAATCATGAAAATGTTATCTTTTTACCCTGCATTCAAAAAAGATAAAATGTTTTCACAGATTAACAGAAAAATTAATGATTGTTGGGAAGCAATTATGAAAAATATTGCACATCAACCAGAAGAAGGTTTTCTGAATGAAATCTTGGCAAACTTGAGAATAACACGATTTGATTCAAATAATATAAATTAAAATTGTTTTATTTTATCAATAACAATTTTAAAAATTTCAGCATTGTCAAGTAACACATAAGGGAGATTGTTTTCCTCACAAGCCTGTCCGCTTTCAGTATCACGTGTAACTAGAATCATATTATTTTCTTTAGCATAATTAATCACAGAATAATCCGTTCTAAGTTTTTGACCTTCCATACGTAGTTTCTTGACACTATATGCATCATATCCTAATTCTTGGAGTTTTTCATCCCAACCGTCATCCATCTCATCAATTAGAATTTTCATATTTTTCTATGGTTTGATTTCAATATTAGTTTAAGGGAAATATTTTGATTAATTAATACATCACAATAAATAATTCCAAGCAAACAACAGATTATGCAAGTTATCTCCATAGAATACATTTTGAGATGCATGCCTAACAAAAAAAACTACTTTGATAATATCTGGAAAATGTGTTTAAATGAAGATAAAAAAAGATACAACAGAATCAAATTTAGCAATACCCTAAAAAAAATGGAAGAATTAGGACATATTAAAAAACACGGCCACAAAAGTGATGTATATTATGAAAAATTACACCATATAACCATGGAAGATAACATTGGATTTATCAACAACATGATTTTTACCTATGAATCTAAAATAAACAAGGCATCAAAGAATTTAAAAAATAAAAAAATATTTGTAGACATATCCAAAAATCTGAATTCATATAAATTAAATAAATTCGTAAAAACAGATTATGAAATATTATTAGAAGGAATGTCTGGAATGTTTGAATTAGCATCTTCGATTATTTGGACTAAAGAGAAGAGTGACGACAGTAAATTAAAAAAAGAGTTGACAGATTGTTTTACTCAAATTAAAAAATTTCTAGAAGATGCAAATCAAAAACTACTCAAAGATAAAAAAACAAATGAAATAATATTATTACAAAGAGACTTTGGAAATAAAATTCTCAAACCCGGATATCTCAGATTTTAATAGATTTTGAAATAATATAAGATAATTATCTATTGTACATCAAGACCATATTGGGATATACGAAATAGATTTCTCGGGACATTTAAGAAATTAAAACAAGTTATCAAAACATCATGATTATTGTTAAAATAATTTAAAAGGATCAAGTACTTATTTTCAAGTAAATTAAGATTATTAATGGACGTAAAAGAAGAGGATAGATCAGAAGAATCAAAGAAAAATCACATCACATATTACAAATCATTAACCAAAGTAATTTCAAATATTCAAGAAGAGAAAACCCAAGAATCAGACCCTACAATTAAGAGTCATCTTGAAGCAAGAATAGATGCAATAGAAAAAGACAGAGGTAGAATAAGAAACATGTTTCCAGAGATTACAGAAGAGGAATGGAATGGCAACACCAACTGAGAAAAACCACAATAAGCATCTAGATTTACTGCATGATTACAAAATACACCTGATAAAATATATCGAAGAATTAGAAAAAATGGATAAACAGTCAGAATTTGCTAAAAAATGGAATGCGACTATAATAATAGAAAGAAAGCAAGAAGTACAAATAATTAATAAAATCCTAAAAAACCTAATCAGATTTTAATGGTGTTTTTGAATTAAATCATAAAGGTTTTCACAAAAATTATTTACATGTTCAGTAGAGATTCCATCAAACCAAGCAAGTTCTTTGTCAATACAGAATCCATTAAATTTAGATTTCAAGATTGATTCTACAAATAGGATTTCATCGTCCAATAATTTTTTAATTTCATCTTGTTCTTGTTTTGATAAATTATAGTTACAAGTCATTAAATCAATCTGAACAAAATAGTTTCTATGATCAGGATTAGTTCTTGCTTTGATAAATGGTTTATTTATCTGCTGACACTCTCTGTAATGTTTATCATATTCAAACATCTTAGAGTCTCCAAGGTATTTGTGGAAAGTCAATCCAAAAAAAACCAAACTAGTTAAAGATCAGCGGTAATTTTTTTGATTTTTGTAATCAATCTGATCTTTATGTTAATTGGCATTTCAGGTTCCATTGTAAAGTAAATGATGTTTCTTTTTGTGTAAATCACCATTTGAGATACTTTTTCTCTTTCGACATGAACATATCTTACCTTACCAAGAGATCGATCAAATTCTTTTCTCATTGCTTTCCTTTGTGCGACTTGCTTACAGAAATGTTCCTCTTCTTTTTGAGATTTTAGATTAGTTTTTCCAGTTTTCATAATTGCTTCTCGAATATTGCCTTTAGAATCAATTATTGCTGCAAATCTCATTTTGGAGTCTAATTTGAGAATTTTCTGAACTATGTCAACCAGATCGAGTTCTTTCCTCTCCGTCATATCCAAATTAAAAACTGCAGTCACTAAATATAAGCTATTGAAAAGATTTCAAGAATATGTAATAAGTAAAGACATGTTAATTTATTTTAAAAATATACACAACATATGTTAAATCCAATTTTTGAGGTACTTGAAGAATTAGAAGTACAATCAATCATAGAGAAATCAAGAAAAGTAAACGTTCTACCTGAAGATAGAATGTTGGCAATTACAAAAGAAACCGGAGAGTTGCTCAACATGATTTTACGCCTGAAAAATGCAAAGAACATACTAGAAGTTGGGACATCAACAGGATATTCAACCATATGGTGTGCAGAGGCAATTTTGGAAAAATCAGGAAAAATTATCACAATTGAGCAAAATCCAAATAAAATCAAGAGAGCAAGAGAGAATTTTCAAAAAGCAGGGATCAGTGACAGAATCACGATAAAAGAGGGATTAGCAATACAAAAACTCACAGAATTAAATCTACAAAAAAAATATAGGGATTTTTTTGATTTTGTTTTAATTGATGCAGATAAAGAAAACATCATAGAGTACTTTGATTTGATTTTACCAATGGTATCAATTGGAGGAATAATTATCACAGATAACATGCTATATCCTGAAAAATACAGACAAGACATGAAGAAATTTTCAGATTATCTTAAAAAAAATTTGAATCTTCGAACAATAACATCTCCTATTGGAAATGGAGAAGAAATTACAATAAGACTGAAGTAATTATTTCTTCTTTTTTATAATTTTTTTATCAGATGAATTTTTTGGAGTTGTTTTTGTAACTTTTTTTGGAGTTGTTTTTGTAACTTTTTTTGGAGTTGTTTTTGTAACAATAGATTTTAGTTTTTTATCTTTTTCAGTAATCTGTTTTTTGAGTTTTTCTTGTTGTTCTTTTAATTTTTGATTTTTTGTACGAATTTGTTGTTCTATCTTATCATGTTTCTTTTTAAGTGACTCAAATGATTTTTTTTCTTTTTTAAGCTGTATTGCCAAAAGCGTTTGTGATTTTAGTCGCTCTTTTTCTTCTTTAGTCTTTTTTGTTATCAATTCCTTCTCATTTGAGATGATATCATTCAGATGAATTCTTTCTTCTTTTGTTTTCAGTAAATCCTGCTCTTGTGTTTTGATCAAAGTCTTAAGTTTCTCAGACTCTGCAAATTTTGCTTTTTCATCATTTACTTGAGAAACAATTTCGTCATAGTCTTGCTTAGTATTTTCTAGATCTGACTGTTTTAGTTTAATTTTACGCGCAATTTCTGCTTGTTCTATCAAACGGGATTTTTGCTCTTTAGCCATTTCAGCCAATAGTATCTGTTCATTTTGAATCTGTTTTTCAATTTTTTCTTGTTCAAGTTGAGCTTGAACAAGTTGCTGTTTTTGTTGTTTAAGTTCTTTTGAAATCTTTAGTTTTTCAGAATCAATTTTTTTAATTACATTTGCTCTTTCTTTTTTTACTTTAAGAAGTTCCTCTTTTTGTGTGACAATTTCTTGAGACAGTCTAGTTTGAGTTTCAATTTTTAATCGCTCATCTTTAATTTGAGATTCTAGAGAAGATTGTTCTTGAATCACTTTTTGTTCATATTCTTTTCTGTGAGAAATTAACTGAGTTAACTTTGAGCGTTGATCATCAATTGCATCTGAAATCTTTTGTTGTTGTTTAATTTTTTGTTCTTCTTGTTTTATGTTATCAGAAATAACAGTAGATTCTTCAGAATCATCAGAAGTCCATCCTTTTGGCATGCTACCTCTAACTTTGACGATAGTTTCTTTTGGGATTTCTTTAGGTGGAGGTGATGAAATATGTTCTTGGGTAGAAGAAGTTGTAAACTTGTCTTTTACAACATCTGATTCTTCAGTTAATGATTGTAATTTTGAATCAAGGTAAATTGCATCTGAATGATAAAGAGGTTTGTTATTTGCAAGCATGTCATAAATATATTGTAATCTTCCAGGATCTCCGTTTCCAATATCAATTAGTTTTTGAACTTTTGGGAGAAGTGTATTTTCAGATACGGGTTCTTCATCCTCAGTAGAAAAAGAAGCCTCAAGTTTGTTTTCAAGATAAATTTGATCAGAGACGTATAATGGTTTTTTATTTTTTAAAAATTCTAGAATATGATATAGTCTGCCAGCGTCTCCTTTACCGCTATCAATTAAATTTTCTAATTCTTCAATTGTTTCTGTAAGAGTTAATTGTTTCAAATAAATCACCGTTTGCTTGATTAGTTTTTAATTAAACATAGTAAAAATAACTTTTTAAAAAAAATTCACATAGACATGAATTTTTGGTGATTTAGATCTTTGAAAAATATTCAAATGAGCAATAATCAGATCATATGAGATAAAAAATCATCAGACATCATAATTTTGATTACATATCTTGCATTACTTTTTTCATAAAATTCATTTAGACGCAAAATCACTCTGACGATAATGCGATATTAAAAAATTGATCATAATTTTATATTTTATTTTGTTATTTTATATAATTTTTTTATTAAATAAATCATATATCATAATAATTTTGAATAAATATAATAAATTATGAATTTTAATATTTGATATGAATTACTAAGTTTTTTCCACTGAAGATAAATCAGATTGAAAGTTTGTTTCTCTGACTCAAAACAACCATAGTAATAACAGACACTCCAAAAATAATAATTGCAATAGAGCCAAACTCAGGAACTATAGAGGTTCCAATAACAGTAAAAATTTGGGTTTCTGGGTCTAATTCGATATTTAGTACATTAAGATCACCGTCTTTAACAAGTTCAAAGTCTGAGAGTTGTTCTCCATCTACCCAAATGACAAATGGACCATCAATGAGTTCAGAGGGTAATCGAAGTTCTAATTCATTATTTTCAGAGTTAGTATTTCCAATTATCTCAAATGTGATTGATTTTTTTTCTTCATTTATCATGGCAGTAGAAAGTACGCGATTAAAACTATACTCTACATCAAAAGAAACAGAGCCATCACCTACTTGCTTACCAACATGTGGAATGATGGAGTATCCAGCAGTTACAATAACTGTACCTTCCATCCAGGGATGAACAATACAATAGTAGGGATAGTCTCCTATCTCAGTAAACGTATGAGAAAATGATTTTCCAGGTGCAAATAAGCCACTATCAAATAAAGCAACATTTTCTTCAGATTCAGTAATAGCAGTTACTGTATGGGTTGCAGTATCAGCATTTTTCCAAACAACAGTATCCCCAACCAATATTTCAATAATTCCAGATGTAGAACCATCTTTTTCACTCTGCCAAAAATAAGGAGCGTCAGGACTTGCCGCACCAGTTGGGATGTTCATATCATAACTAGTCTGAGCAAAGGCATGAGTTGACAAAGGGTTCAAAAATAAAATAGATGCTAAAAGTATTATTCTCACATAAAATATAGGCGTTTTTTTATTAAAAGAGTTTACGATGTTCAAAGGGATCATCACACATTCTTTTGTTTATTAGTTAGAAAATAATACATTGCTCATGAAAATGGAAACAAGCATAATACTTGCAGGTAGTATCATGTTTACGACAGGTCTTGTATTGTTTTATCCCATAGAGTTAGGTCAAACAGATCCTGTTTTGAGATTTATCAAAAATATAGGCACATTTATTGGCCTAGGTGGGATCGGGGTGACTCTTGCAGGGATTTTGCTGTATTTGATTAACAAGAATGAACCATCTCTAAAAGAAACCTTTGATGCCTAAGTCTGTGAAAGCACATCTTTGAATTCATCTATAGCAATTACAAACTTGCAATTTTTACAAAATAATACCTCTTTGTTTACCAGAGTTTTGATTGATGTTGGGATCATCCCACAATAAAGAGATTCAGAATCACAGTTAGTGCATTTTGCCAAAAGTGATTTCATCCCAAATTCATTTTTAAGATTTAATAATTATTTTGTCATTATCTGATATATTAGCAACAAGTAGGAATTATACTAGTGGTAAATATACAACTAAATAATAATAGCACTACAAAAAATTATTAAAAATGTCTGAAAAGATTTGGATTGGTGCAATTTATCTTAAAGATGAAGGCGGATACGATATTATTTTAAAATCACTAAGACATTACAAAAACAGATTAAAAACCATTAGTGATAGTCCAGAATTAAAAGATTCAGCTGCAATGTTTGCATCGGTGTTAAGCCAACAAGCAAGAAAAATAATCCCAAAGATTGATGAAACAATTCAAAAAATTGAAGATGGTCTTAAAGATACACAGTTAATCAGTAAACTAAGTGAAGACGTTTCATTTTTAGAAAAAGCACTAGTGTGTTATGAATCAGACATTCACAAAGCACAAGATACAGGACATGAGTTTTTTGTGAAATTAGTAGGAGACATGGAAAAAGGGAAAAATGATCTGGATTCAATTAAAATTGCGCTAGATAAAATAAAACAATATTCAGAATAAAACTACAAACCCTGCAAATACCAATCCAAATATGGAGTTAATGCTTTACATTGCTTCTTTTTTTCATCCTCAGTAGGGATATCCATAATTTTTTGGATTTTCCCTTGAAGATATTCTGAAGTTAGGTCACTTTTGAACTGGGGTTTTATTTTGTTTAGAATCGCGAGGATTTTCTCAGATGATGTATCCTCAAAATTCTCTAAAATTTCTTTAATTTGTGGCTCTAAAGACATAGTGTTATTTCAAAAAACCCATTATTATTTTATAGAGTCAGAGAATATCTTCATCATCCCAAGTGATACGAAAACGTCCCGTAACTCTTAGCATCTTAATTTTGCTTCCCTCTTTGAAATGTATCTTGTATGATTTGTGAGAGGTATCTTCAATGTCTAATGTAACATCGTCTTTGAGTGTTTGAAATAGAATAGGATCATTTGAAATCTGTTTCCAATCATCTTCATCAAAATCCATATAAAATTTGGTATACAATAATCCCATAATCATAGACACATGTACCTGAATAAATAACAAGTGGAGATAATAGTCACCTAAATAAAAAAATATGAGATGTTACGACATAGGCAAAAAAGAGAGGAATTTTGATAATTTCCTTAACGATAAGATAGTAACCTCTCAGAGAATTCAAAAGAGTCAATTATTTGTGTAAATAGGAATTCAATGGGTTTTACATAAAACACTATAATCAAACAACCGAGGGGAATGCAAAGAGAGTCAGGTTAGAAAATAAAAATGAAAGAGAGTCAGTTTTTTTTTTGCTTTGTCAACACCTTTCTTGGCGGCATCCTTTGTACCATCATATGCTTTTGTACCTACTTCGCCTTTTTCAACTCCTTTCTTGCCAAGATCAACACCCTTGTCCACTCCCTTTTCGGCAGTGTCTTTGATTTTTTTTAGAAATCCCATCAACACCATTAATGACAATTAATTTGTAAGTATTTCCATTAGTTGATTATCCCAATTTTTTCATTTCCGCACATTTATCTTGACTAGTATTTGCAAAAATTCTGAGTGCATTGCAAAACATCATACTAGGCAGTATAATTATCGTTTTAGGGATAATCACAATATTTGTAGGTCATTATTTTAGTAACAAGATTAGAGTATTTCATGTTATTATCTACTTTATGGCATTTTTTGTTCTTCTAACAGGGACGTTGTTGCTGTTTGCGTATGATAAACCAGATATATTTTTTAAATAAAAAATAATTTAAGAATTCTTTTTGGCGTTAACTACAGATCTTGCAACAATTATTGTAAGAATTACTGCGGCAATTGTAACTATTATTGCATAAATCAACATTGGACCGATGCTGTCTGCCTCACCAAATATTTCTCTAAAGATTGCTTTGATTGCATCATTCCATGCCAAAGCAGCAACCAGACCAAATGCAGCGGTAACTAAAGCTGCAATTTTATCTAGAACTATTACTTTCATTGGTTCTTCTTTTTCTTCATCTGCCAAAGATTTCAATGACATCAGAATATTCAGACTAATAAAACTATATCATACAATAATAGCGGCTTAAAAGGAGATGTGGTAGGGATTTACCTGAACAGAGAGCCACATAGAGCCAAATACCATATTTTGATAATTATCAACATATGTGTAAGATTGTCATAAACAATCTACTGATAAATCGTCCATCTGTATTAAATACAAATTTTGCAAGACAAAATACCTAACACACTCCGTGGGATTTGATGGTTTTTCATCGAGTCCCAGGAATTATTTTAATGTTAAAAAAATTTTGAAAAACTTTTGGATAAGAAATAGATCAATTATTCCACATATCAGATATCATTTTCTCTAAATTAATTGGACAAGAATAATGCAACGTGGATTTTACAATATTCTAATTGAAATATATCTTACAATTATGGGAACAATCATTTTTTTAGAGAATTTTCTTTATCTGATGACACGGTAAAATCTGGAACATGTTGTTATTAAAATTCTAATTCATTAACATTGTTTGATCTAATTACAAGAAAAGTTTTTTGAAAATGGGGAAATAATAAAACTACGAATTATAGTTAAGAACAGACACAGGTTATAATGTACATATAGATTATGTTTGAAATATGAAGAACTTATCATGTAAAAGTTTATGATGAATTATACGTCAATCTTATATTCTGAAATTTAAAGTAAAATCAATGCACAAAGAGATAACATGGAAATGTCATAATTGTAATATTACGTTTGAAAAAGAACAGATGGCATCAGCACATAGCAGCATATTCAATCACAAAATCCAGAAAATAGAAGCTTCAATTCTCAATTAAACAGCAGACCAAGTAGGGATTTGAATAATTTTTAAGAGAGTTTCTAATTTTATTGAGTCTGAAGATTAATTGTGAATGTTCTAAATGTAATTGTCAAGAAAAATTCAATTCTATTGAAACAGAAGAACTTCTCAATCTAATTCAGCATGGGAGATTAGATCAGGAACAAATTGCATTCTTAAAGAGTAGGATAGGAAGCAAAATGTGTAAACGATGTTTTGTGGGAAAACACCATATAGACGATATGATACATCAGGATTCCATCTTTTAATTTCATTGTTTTTAGATAATCAAATATTACATTAGATTGTTGTAAATTTATGGATAAAATTGACGTTGAGATATTATGGACTTTAAAAGAATCTCCCTCCCATCCTATCGGAATTCAAGATATGATAAAGAAAAATAAAAAATTATCAAAAAATAACATACTAACAGAAAAACTTCAATCTCTGAAAAAAGATAACCTAGTTGATGTACGTAACGTAAATGGAAATGATGTTAATTACACAATCACAAAAAAAGGTAATGATTTAATCTGGAAGGGAGAAACATGGAAACCAATTTTTAATTTGATTAAATTAGTCGATCCTGAAAAATATACTAGTAATGAAATCCGCAGAATCACTAACAAATCATTGGTAGAATGTGTAACAGATATAGAATTTTTGAGAAAAGAGCTTAAACTCATAGAAGGAAAATCCAAGGGTTTCAAACTACACTTTGTTCTTTCAGAAAAAGGAAAATCACATCATTCTGAAACAGACTCATAACACTTCGCAATAGGTAAAAGTTATAGAAATTAGGCATGGATTCTACCAAACTAGATGAATTTTCATTTGATAATCAGACAAATGATGTTTACGTGATACAACATGAAATCTATAGATTTGATTAATGGAAGACCAGAGGAATTAGAAATCATCAGAGAGCGACATAATGTCACATCTTTTAATTAATACTGATAAACAATTTGTTCACTAGTATAATTCATGCGTGGTATTTTTTAGTCATTATAGTATTTTTTCAACATAATGAACAATTCTGCAATTCCTTCATATAGTCATAATTACAAATCTGCGGATTCTTTTGAGGATAAAATCAAAAAAATGCTACAGGAATACAATGAATGGAAATACAACTCACATGATTTTACTCTAGAAGAATTAAGAAAATATGCTAGTTTTTGGTTAGAAAAATCAAGCAAATTAGAGGAAATAAGATACGCACATGATTCCACAGATTCAGCTTATTGGACTTGGCTTTCATGCTATAACTAGATAGTGTGTAGGATCACAAAAGATGTTCAAAATTACTATATTAAACAGTTAGAAAAACATGTTATAGTTACAAGCAACAAGAAGGAATCAATAATACCATTAATCCAATAAACATGAATTATTAGATGAATATGTCATCATATTGTTAAAATCATCAAATGAGGAAATTATTAGAACAGCATATACAGAAAAAATTCTTATTTCAATTAAAATTGCATTTGATAAAATTTTGAAAAGCAGGAAATAATATGATTGTGTCAAACTCTTCTAAAAATATGAAATTTTTGAACACCGACGATCTTAAGTTTAAAATTCTTGCAGAAAATATATGAATCTAAATGAGTTACATCAAAGAGAGATTGATTCATTGAGAGATGAAAATATCGAATTGAGAGAGAAAATAAAAAAACTTGAATTGAGAATACAAGAACTAGAGAAATATAAGAAAAAATAGGCAATTATCAAAATGTTTAAGTTTGTTATTCTTAGAATAGGATAGTGAGTTTTAGGGGAAGTGTATTTTCAAAAAAAGAATTAGCAATAATCACAGGTGCCTCCATAGTTGTTTCATCCATTTTGTATATTGCTTATTTGACAGGTAGATCATAATCTAAATTGTATGATGTCGCATATTTGATTATATTTTAATATACACACGGTATCAATAACCGTATTGATTCTAAAACTAAGCATGCTTGCTATTGCAATATTATTCATAATTTCAATTTCTCCTGCATATGCTCAACATCATAGTGGCTCACTTGCACCCCCAGTCGATTTTGACGGGATGTCAGTTGCGTTAAGTTCAATTCTGTCTCCTGAAGATTTCACATTTGAAGACACAGAAAGTGCAAACCTTTCAGTTAGATTCTTTGATAGTCAAACAGATACAAACATAACTAGTGTGACATATCGCGTTCAAATATTTCATGAGGACAATCTTGTGGCAAATGAGTATTTTTATGATGAAGATGGAACTTTGGATTTAGAGATTAGGCCCACAATGGGATGTGAAAACCAAGAACTGTGGAAATGCACAAACTACTTTGGCGAAAAACATCCAATTGCGGGTGCCTATTTTGCAAGAGGTGATTCTTGACCCATAATTGAAGGTCCAGTGTTTGACAAGGGTGGCCAATACAATGTTAAAGTGTCTATCGTAGGTGCCACAAATCCCAAAACGATGACAACTAGTGATTTACATTTTGAAACATTTCTCTTGATTCCAGAAAAACATAATTTTTTAATCCAAACAGCGAATGCGGAGAAATTTCCAGTTTCAATTAAATCATTTGACGGTGAGATAAGCAACTTTGTTTTTGATGAAGAATTAAACAAGATTTCATATGAAACATCGTTTGACGGAAATGATAATGACCATGGTCATGTCTCAAAACAAACTCTTTATGTTCAAAAAGATTTTCCTGTTTTCAAACAAGGACACGACATTAATGTATTCGTTGAGGGAATAAAAATAGAAAGACCATTTATCTTTGATGTCTCATCACCAAACGAGAACACTATTAAAATAGAAATACCACATGAAGAAATTACAAACCTTTATGACAAATTAGAGGAAAACCATGTTAATCTAGATACTATGAAAATTGACGTGTTTTCAGGATCACCTACACAACTAAACACGTTAAAATTTTCATTTGAAAATGAATATGTTGCAAATATTATCTGGAATTCCCAGTTAGGATCCGGACAAGAAATTCCCTTTACGTTTTCGTTCTTAGATGCAAATGACAATCCAATTGATGACATATTGTTTGCATATAGCATTACAGATTCAGATGGAAACGAAGTGTGGACAAACATAGGTCAAAGTCAAACATTTCTAGGAATTATTGCAAAAAATGGTATGCATCAAGAATCAGTCTTGATATCAAATGATGGAAATTACCAGTTTACGGTAATTTTGACAGGACACGGGAATACAAATTTTGAAAACTTCTTTAAATCCACATCTAATTTTGAGATTACCTCTTCTCATAATTTGGAAACTGCAAAAGAAACTACATCTAATAAATCTGAAATTCCATCATGGGTAAAGAATAGTGCCGGTTGGTGGGCAGAAGGCATTGTAAGTGACGATGAATTCATTCAATCGATTCAATTCTTGGTTCAAGAAAAGATGATTTCAATTTCTCCTTCTCAGGGAAATGCTTCTAATTCTCAAGAAATTCCAGAATGGGTAAAAAACAATGCGGGATGGTGGTCTGAAGATCTTATTTTAGATAGAGATTTCATGCAAGGGATT
>Ga0224508_10001172_pt1 | contig 23769 bp, 25 predicted proteins | sample SF_Jan12_sed_USG_4_FD_170157 | JGI IMG/M metagenome (GOLD analysis project Ga0224508, IMG submission 170157) | Sediment microbial communities from San Francisco Bay, California, United States - SF_Jan12_sed_USGS_21 | ecosystem: Environmental > Aquatic > Marine > Sediment | place: USA... | reverse complement strand
AGATAGGCATAGTTGTCCGCCAGGCAGGGAACGGTGACGATCTCGACCGGCATGGCGCGCTCCTCTGATTTCGACTAATCTGACCATGGCCGATCAGGGGATTGGGCGCAATGCATCTGGATGTCGTCGAGCTCAGGCGCTTCTACTACACGACCGATTTGGGCCGCATGGTCCAGCGCGTCCTGCGTGCGCGTCTGCGTGCCCTTTGGCCGGACATCCACGGCCAGACGCTGGTCGGGTTCGGCTTCGCCGCGCCTTTCCTGCGCCCCTTCATGGAGGAGAGTGCGCGCACGCTGTGCCTGATGCCCGCACAGCAGGGGGTCTGCCCCTGGCCGGTCGATGGGCAGAACGCGACGGCCCTCGTCGAGGAGACGCTCTGGCCGGTGCCGAGCGGCTTCGCCGACCGGCTGATCGTCGCCCATGGGCTCGAGACATGCGAGCGCCCGGCCGCGCTTTTCGACGAGATATGGCGGGTGCTGGCTCCGGGCGGCAAGGCTGTCTTCCTGGTGCCGAACCGCGCCGGGATCTGGGCCCGGCGCGACGCGACGCCGTTCGGCTATGGCCGGCCCTATTCGATCGGTCAGCTCGAAAAGACGCTTTCGGCCAACAAATTCGCCGCCGAGCGCCGCGCGGCGGCCCTTTACATGCCGCCCTCGCACAAGCGCTTCTGGCTGCGCGTCGCACCCGCGTTCGAGCGCCTGGGCCAGCGCATCGACGCCCAACGCTTCGCCGGTGTCGCCATGGTCGAGGCGACCAAGCTGGTCTACATCGCCCCGCAATCCGGCGCCAAGGTCGCCGCCCGCGAGCCCCTGCGCGTGCTGGACCGGCTCAGACCGAAGCCGGCCGCGGGGCACGGCGCCTCACGGGAGCTTCACCGGTGATCTGGGCCGACCGTCGCCTATGCGACCTCCTGGGCATCGAGCATCCGATCATTCAGGCGCCAATGTCGGGCTCGGCGACGCCGACGCTTGCCGCCGCCGTGTCAAATGCCGGGGCGCTCGGATCCCTCGGTTGCGCCGAGATGTCGGTCGAGGAGTTCCGCGCCGCCTTCGCCGAAGCGCGGGCACTGGCCAACGGCCCAATCAACGTCAATTTCTTCGCCCACATCTCGCCTCGCGCGGATGGGGGCGGCCTTGCCCGCGCCCGCGATTTCCTGAAGCCGATCTATGCCGAGGCCGGGCTATTGGAGATACCGCCGTGGCCCCAGACGATCCGCGCCTTCGATGCGACGATACTGGGGCCCCTGCTAGAGGCAAAACCCCAAATCGTCAGCTTCCATTTCGGCCTGCCTTCGCCCCAGGCGATCCGTGCCCTGAAGGCGCAGGGTGCCGTGATCCTCAGCACCGCCACCACCACCGCCGAGGCACGGGATCTGGAAGCGCGCGGCGCCGACGCCGTGATCGCCCAGGGTTGGGAGGCGGGAGGTCATCAGGGCCGCTATCTGAGCGACCAGCCAGCCCAGATTGGAACCCTCGTCCTGGTTCCACAGGTGGTCGATGCGGTGCAAGTTCCGGTCATCGCGGCGGGCGGCATTGCCGATGGCCGCGGCATCGCCGCGGCGCTGGCGCTCGGCGCCTCCGGCGTGCAGATGGGAACGGCGTTCCTCTGGACCGACGAGGCGAAGGTCGCCCCGGCCCGCCGCGAGGCAATGCGCCGCGCGGGCGCCGGCGACACGGCCATGACCAAAGGCTTCACCGGCCGCCCCGCCCGCGCCATCGTCAATCGCTTCGTCGAGGCGATGGCACCCCACGAAGACGACCTGCCGCCCTTTCCGCTGTTGGACGGACTGACATTGCCACTGGACATCGCCGGGGCCACGGCCGGCGCGCCGGATTACATGGGGCTTCTGGCGGGTCAGTCGGTGGCACGCAATCGCCAGGGCGGCGCGGCCGAGCTCGTTGAGACCTTGGCCGCAGAAACCGCAGCGGCGATCGGTGGCGTGGCAGCTTGATCCCACTCCCGGCTGTCAGCGCGAATATTGCCCATGACCGCGCAAACAGGTTATTTTCCCGATAATTCTCCAACTGATTTCAGCTTGCAGACATGAGGTAAGATTATGCCTAAGAACATCGTCATCTGCGCCGACGGAACCGGCAACGAGATCAAAGAAAACCTGTCCAACGTCCTGAAACTCTATCGGATTCTGGAGAAGAACGGCCAACAGGTCTGCTTCTACGATCCGGGCGTCGGCACGATCAGCAACTCCGACGCCTGGTCCAGGCTCAAACACAAGGCCAAGGGGGTGTTCGGTCTTGCAACCGGCTATGGGCTGGATGCCAATGTGCTCGACAGCTACCGCTTCCTAGTGCGGAACTACCGGGACGGCGACCAGATCTATCTCTTCGGCTTTAGCCGGGGTGCTTATACGGTACGGGTGCTGGCTGGGTTCCTCAATCTCGTCGGGCTGGTGCAGCCCGAGCAGGAGCATCTGACGAGTTGCGCGTTGACCGCCTACAAACAGGCCAGCAACCAGGACGATTTCCGCATCGCATGGAGGGTGCAGCGGGTGCTTGAGACCCGGCGCGTCACGATCCACTTCATGGGCTGCTGGGACACTGTGGGCACGGTGATCATTCCGCGCCCGGACCGGCTTTATCTCATCCCATCGCTCGAAACGCTGCCCTACACCAAGACTAACCCCTGCGTGCGTGCCTTCCGTCACGCGATCGCAATCGACGAGCGCCGGCGCATGTTCCGGCTGAGCACCTGGACCGAACCGCAGAAGTTCAAGACCAATCCCTTCGTCAAGGACGAAGATGCGGCCGAGCAGGACATCGAGCAAGTCTGGTTCGCCGGCGTCCATTCCGACATCGGCGGCGGCTATCCGGAGACCCAGAGTGGTCTGGCCAAGATTCCGCTCGACTGGATGATCGACGAGGCCGAAAAGCACGGGCTGATCTGCCATGAAAGTCGCCGCAGACGCTATGTGCAAGGCGACAATCCGCGCAACAGCACCCGAGTTTATGTGGCACCGAATCCGGAGGGCATGCTGCACGACTCGATAACCGGCGCCTGGCCGGTGTTGGAATGGCTGCCGAAACGGGCAACGCGCATCGAGTGGCACGAACGAAAGGCCGCGCTTGGCGTCTACTTGCCACGCTCTGAGCCACGGCCTATCCCGCCGGACGCCACGATCCACCCCTCGGTCGGGGAGCGGAAGCGGAGCCGCATCTCGCCTACATATAACCCAGTGAACCTCCCACCAGGGCCGCCGCTGTGACCCCGTCCCGTGTCCGGAGCAGAGTCGCAGTCCATGTGATCCCACTGGCCAATCGGCGCCGGACCCGCTAAAGCGCCCCTGTCGCAGGCTCGCGGCGAAGAACGGAGCGCCCAGGCATGTCCGCGCATCCTAAAATCCAGCCCCGCCCGGGCGTCCTGGAGATCGCGCCTTATGTGGGCGGCGAGAGTACTGTCGCGGGCGCCAACCGGGTGATCAAGCTCAGCTCGAACGAGAACCCGTTCGGCCCTAGCCCCAAGGCCCGCGCGGCCTATGAAGCGATGGCGGGCGGCCTGGCGCTCTATCCGGATGGGGGGCACACGGCGCTCCGCCAGGCGATTGCCGGCGTCCATGGGCTCGAAGCCGACCGGATCGCCTGCGGCTCGGGATCGGACGAGCTGATCGCGCTCCTCTGCAAGGCCTATGCGGGCGACGGCGACGAGGTGCTCTATTCGCGGCACGGCTTCCTGATGTACCGGCTTTCGGCGCTGGCGGCAGGCGCCACTCCGGTCGCGGCACCCGAGCGCGACCTGACCGCGGATGTGGATGCCCTGATCGCGGCGATGACCGAGCGCACGCGGCTGGTGTTCCTCGCCAACCCGAACAACCCGACCGGCACGATGATCAGCGACGCCGAGATCGCGCGGCTGACCGACGCGTTGCCGCCCGCCGCCCTCCTCGTGCTCGACGCGGCTTATGCGGAATATGTCCGGGGCGAAGGGCGCGACGGCGGAGCCGCGCTGGTCCGCGCCCGGGACAACGTGGTGATGCTGCGCACCTTCTCGAAGATCCACGGGCTCGCCGCCCTGCGCCTGGGCTGGGCCTATGCGCCGGACCATGTGATCGACGTCCTGAACCGGATCCGAGGGCCCTTCAACGTGACCGCCCCGGCGCTGGCCGCGGGCGAGGCCGCGATCCGCGACGTGGAATATGCGGATCACTGCGCGGTCACCAACGAGGTCTGGCGCGACTGGCTGGCCAAAGAGCTGCGCGCATCCGGGTTCGCGGTGACGGACAGCCAGGGCAACTTCGTTCTGACCGGCACCGACGGCCAGGCGGCCGAGGTCGATGCCCATTTGAAAGCGCGCGGCATCATCGCCCGCCGGGTCGACGGCTATGGCCTGCCCGGCTACTTGCGTATCTCGATCGGCGACGAGGCCGCCTGCCGCGCAGTGGCCGACGCTTTTCAGACGTTTCGGGCGGGCGCATGAGCGTGCTGTTCGAAAACCTGACCCTAATCGGATTGGGCCACGAGGGCTCGTCGATCGCCTGGGCGGCCAAGCGGGGCGGCCTCGCTGGCCGCATCACCGGTCATGCGCGGACCGAGGCGACCCGGGCCAGGGCGCAGGAGCTGGGATTTGTCGACCGGGCTTGCGAAACCGCGGCCGAGGCGGCCGAGGGCGCCGACCTGGTGATCCTGTGCGTCCCTGTCGGTGCCTGCGGCGATGTCGCGGCCGAGATCGCGCCGCGACTGAAATCGGGCGCGATCCTCTCCGATATCGGCTCGGTCAAAGCGCAGCTCATCGCCGATGTGGCGCCGCATGTGCCCGACGGGACCGATTTCGTCCCCGCCCACCCGCTCGCGGGCACCGAGCATTCCGGCCCGGAATCCGGCTTTGCCGAGCTTTTCGACAATCGCTGGTGCATCTTGACCCCGCTGGCCGGGAGCCGCCCGGAAGCGGTCGACCGGATGCAGGCGTTCTGGGAGGGGCTGGGCGCCAATGTCGACCGGATGGACCCGGCGCACCACGACCTGGTGCTGGCGGTGACCAGCCATGTGCCGCACGCCATCGCATATACGATGGTGGGCGTCGCCGATCACCTGCGCCGCGTGACCGATAGCGAGGTGATCAAGTTCTCGGCGGCCGGTTTCCGCGACTTCACCCGGATCGCTGCCTCCGACCCGACCATGTGGCGCGACGTGTTCCTCAACAACCGCGACGCAGTGCTCGACATCCTGGGCCGGTTCTCGGAAGAGCTCTCGCTCTTGCAGCGGGCGATCCGGATGGGCGACGGGGATTACCTGCACGAATATTTCACCCATACGCGGGCGATCCGGCGCGGCATCATCGAGGCGGGCCAAGATACCGACGCCCCGGATTTCGGGCGCCACGCCGCGCCCGCCAAGGACCCGGACGAGTGAGCGCCGGGAGCCTTGCCGTGCTCGTGACATTCGCGGTGACCGTCGCGCCGCTGCCATCGGACAAACCGCCCCCCTTCTCGCCGATCCCGCCACCGAAACACATCGTCCCGGTGCCCCGCGACCCGGCGCCGAAGGGCCTTCCCGCACGGCCCGATCCCACACGGCCCGGCGCGCCAGGGACGGTCTGCCGAGACCCCCGCCTGATCGGCCAAGCCGTGCCGGATATCGTCGAGGTCGACCGTCTCGCCTGCGGCATCGACGATCCGGTGAAAATCGGATGGATCGGCTCGATCGAACTGGCCCCGCCCATCGTGACGGGCTGCATGACCGCGCGCCGCGTCGCCGACTGGCTGACCGGTGTCGCCGAGCCCGCGGCCGAGCGGGCGCTGGGCGCCCGGATCACCGGGATGCGGGTTATGGGCAGCTATGCCTGCCGGCGGCGCAACAACGGGGCGACCAGCCGGCGATCCGAGCATGGGCGCGGGCGCGCGGTCGATATCGGCGGCTTCACCCTCAGCACCGGCCAGGTGGTCTCGGTGAAGCGCGATTGGGGCAAGGACAAGCCTGGCGCATTCCTGCGCGAGATTTGGCGGAAAGCCTGCGGTCCCTTCGCGACGGTGCTGGGGCCGGATGCCGACCCCTATCACCACGACCATTTCCACCTGGACACCAGCCCGCGGGGCGGTGCCCCCTATTGCAGGTAATAGTCGCACAATCCGAGGCTCGCCATGATCACGCAGACGGACAAAGCATACCTCGAACAAGCCCGCCTCGAGGCGCTGGATGGACTGGCCGAGGGTGGTTACCCGGTCGGGGCCGTGCTCGTCGACGGGAACCAGGCGATCGCCACCGGACGGAACCGGTCGAACCAGACGGGCGACATGACGGCCCATGCGGAAATCGATTGCCTGCGCAATGCAGGCGCGGCGGTCGAGCGCGAGGGCCTGACCCTCTACACCACCATGTCGCCTTGCGAGATGTGCTCGGGCGCGGTGATCCGGTTCGGGATCACCCGCGTGGTGATCGGCGACGCGGTGTCGTTTGCGGGCGACCCGGACCATCTGCGACGGCACGGGGTCGAAGTCGAGGTCGTGAACGACCCGGACTGCATGGCGTTGATGGAGGGCTGATCCGGTTTCACCGACGCAGAGGCGCAGCCTCCGGGCCCCGCCAGTCGAACGGGATGTGCTTGGCGGAATTCACCTCCCAAGAGAACTCGAAGCCGAAGGCGTCGACCTTGCAGACTTGCGACTTACCCCAGGTGACCAGTTGCCCCGGACCCGTCTCCGAACCCGGCGCACCGGTCAGGCGAGGATATTCGCCGGGATTGCTGGTCGGCCCGGTAATCGCCTCGGCCCAGGCCTTGACCTTGCCCGCGATGTCGACGCCCCAGCGCGATTGGTTGGGAGTGATCTCGTAGACGATTTTGGCGCGTTCGGTACCGATCACCTTGCGGCCACCGCTGAACAAAGCATTTACCTCGCCCGGAAAGCCCCCGGCCCGGCCGCCGAAAATCGTCGCCAGAGCGTCGGCCTGGGCATCGTCGGCGCGCTCGTCGATGAAGATGCCGAATTCGCCTTCGACCATGCCGGCCCACAAGTCGCCGTCCCATCTTCCTACCCGGACGAAACATGAATCATCCAAGCAAGTGTCGCCGTAATGGCCCTTGCCGATATGCCAGAAGAGGACGCATTCGCAGAAGCCATTGTCGGGTGCCTGCGCGAAGGTGCAGGGACAGGCGACGGCGCAACTGCAATTGTCGAACCATTCTCCCGCGATATGCCAAGTCGGTATGTCTGCCATCGCTTTCTCCATATCCTCGGTCCCCGATTGGCCGATATCAAGATTGCTCGCCGCCGGGTTCAAATCACAAACAGGTACCATGTCGCGACAGTTGTTGGAGACGCGCCACTGCTCCCTGCTAGCACCCCGTCTCGCTGCGCTTGACCCAGGCGCCCCGGTCGTCCTGAGCCCAATAGACGGCCTTCAGCCCGGCATCGGCGACCATGCGCCATTGATCGCGTGCCTTGGCGACGGCACTCTCGTCATGACCGTCGAACAGGACCGCCACCATCTCCATTTCGGCAAGCTCGCCGGTTCCGGCCGCCGCGTTGTCGATCAGGAACAGCGTGTTCGCCCCGTTTGGATTGGCAGGCTCATCCCCCTCGCATCCCATCCAGACGGGCTGACGCGCCGCATTGCCGTCGGCGCGGCTGCCATGGGGCAGGAAGCTGCCATCGCCATGGGTCCAGAGATGGGTGGCCAGCGCCTCGACCCGGTCAGGGTCGGTGCCACGCACCACGACCCGCCAGCCGCGCTCCAGGCTTTTCTCCAGCATCACCGGCAGGGCCGATTCCAGCGGCCGCGCGGTCAAGTGGTAAAACCGGACCTCGCCCAAGGGCTCAGCGCTCCATCCGGGTCCGGACCAGTTGGTCGAGCGCCGCGACGCCCCATCCGGTCGCCCCCTTCGGCGCCAACTCGGTGGCCGAGCTGACCGAGGCCACGCCCGCGATGTCGATATGGATCCACGGCATGCCATCCTGGATGAAGCGGTGCAGGAACTCGGCCGCGGTGATCGAGCCCGCTGGGCGCCCGCCCACATTCTTCAGGTCCGCCAGCCGCGACTTCAGCTGATCGGCATACGGCTTGCCCAGCGGCATCCGCCAGGCGTCGTCGCCCACCAGATCGGCCGCCTCGCCAAACTGGCCCGCCAGCTTGTCGTCGTTCGAGAAATAGCCCGCACGGTGATGGCCGAGCGCGATCACCATGGCCCCGGTCAGCGTCGCCAGATCAATCACCCCCTGCGGCTCAAACTCCTGCTGGGTGTACCAAAGCGCGTCGCAGAGAACGAGCCGCCCCTCGGCATCGGTGTTGATCACCTCGACCGTATCGCCCTTCATCGATTCGACGATATCGCCGGGGCGCTGCGCCTTGCCGCCGGGCATGTTCTCGACCAGGCCGACGACGCCGATCACGTTCGCCTTGGCCTGGCGCAGGGCGAGTGTCTTCATGACGCCGGAGACGACGCCCGCGCCGCCCATATCCATGGTCATGTCTTCCATGCCTCCGGCGGGCTTCAGCGAGATGCCGCCAGTGTCGAAGACCACGCCCTTGCCCACCAGTGCCAGGGGCGCCTGCTTACGCTTCGAGCCTATCCACTTCATCACCACGATCTTCGATTCGCTGGCCGAGCCCTGCCCGACCGCCAACAGCGCCCGGGCGCCCAGCTTCTTGAGTTCCCGCTCGCCCAGCACCTCGACCTCAACGCCCAGCTTCTCGAGCGCTTTCAGTTCCTTGGCGAAGCTGTTGGTTGTCAGAACATTGGCGGGCTTGTTGACCAGGTCGCGGGTGAAGAACACGCCCTCGGCCAAGGCCCGGAAGGGTGCAAAGGCCTTTTGCAGGCCTGCCAGGCGCGGCGTCACGACCGCCACGGCACGCGCGTTGTCCTTTGCCTCGTCATCGGTCTTGAAGTCGTTGAAATCGTATAACCGCAAGATCATGGCCCACAGCATCTCGGCGACCAGTTTGTCGTCGGCCAGGCCGGCCGGACACAGCGTGACATCGCCCTTTGCCAGGACCTTGGCGATGGCACTGCCGGTTTTGCGCGCGGCGGTGCGGTCAGGATCGTCACCGATCGCCGCCAGGATCACCCGTTTCGCCGCCATCCCGCCTGGATAGGAAATGCTGCGCGCCGTGCCCGGCTTGCCCTTGAAATCGTCGCCGACGGCGCGGGTCAGGGCACCACCCATCGCCTCGTCGATCTCAGAGGCGGCGGGCCCCAACACGCCGTCTGCGGCCGCGAAAACAACCAGGGTTCCCTCGACCGCCTCTAGGTCGGTGCCTCGCGCGGGCAGAAATTCGATTGTGGCGGGTGTCGTCATCGTGTGCTCCCTCGCAGCTCGGTCAGAACGGCCGATCAAGAACTATCGCGGATTCTCCGTCCTGGCCAGATGAGGGTCCCTCCGGGCTTGCTGATCGCGCGACTCGCCGCATAAAAGGGAGTGAGTAAGAGCGTCCCAGCAGGAATTCGCATGCGTCCGTGCCAACGCGCCATTCCGGTCATCGGAGCGATCGCCGCCGAATTGGCGCTGGTCGGCGTGCTGGTATTCGCCCTAACGCTGCACGCCGCCGCCCAAGTGCCGCAGGCAAAGCCAGACCTGCCGGTCGCCCTGGTCGCCGACCAGGTAGACTACGACACCCGGTCAGGCATCGTCACCGCCAACGGGTCGGTCGAGGTCTATTATGGCGAGCGGACCCTGACCGCCGACAAGATCGTCTATGACAGCAATACCGGCCGGATCAACGCCGAAGGGCAGATCGTGCTGCGCGACGCATCCGGCGCCACGGTCTTCGCCGACTTCGCCGAGTTGGACGATGATCTGCGCGAGGGGCTGGTCCGGGGCGCTCGCTCGGTGATGGGCGAGCATGTCAAGCTGTCGGCCACCGAGGCGCGGCGCATTGATGGCCGGTTCAACACGCTGACCAAGGCGGTCTACAGCCCCTGCAAGGTCTGCGCGGCGGATCCGACGCCGCTCTGGCGCATCCGGGCGCGCCGGGTGATCCATGACGAGGTCGAGCGGATCATCCACTACGAGGACGCCACCTTCGACGTGATGGGCGTGCCGATCGCCTGGCTTCCCTATTTCAGCCACCCGGACCCGACCGTCGATCGCGCCAGCGGTTTCCTGGTGCCCACCTTCCGGCAGTCCTCGGTCACCGGATACGGCGCCCAGATCCCCTATTACTGGGTGATCGACGATTATTCCGACTTGACCGTCAGCCCACTGATCACCACCGGCGACGGGCTGGTCGGGGTCGCGGAATTCCGCCGCAACTTCGAGGCGGGCGACTTCTCGATCGGCGGCAGCCTGACACGCGACAATTACGAGGGTCCCCAGGAATTCCACGGCCATGTCGAGGCGAAGGGAGATTTCGCCCTGATCAGCGACTATCGCTGGGGCTTCGACGCCATCGCGACGACCGATAACGGGTTCCTGCGGCGCTACGACTTCTCGGACGATGACCGGCTCACCAGCGAGTTCTATTTGCGCCGATATGCCGAAGACGGGTTCTTCGACATGACCGCGGTTTATTTCCAGAGCCTGCGCGACGACGAGCCATCGGGCCAGATCCCGGTCGCGCTGCCCGATTTCGACGCACGCCATGACCTTCCCGGGTTCCTGGGCGGAGGCGATCTGGGCTTCTTCGCCTCCAGCGCTGTTCTCTTGCGCGGCCAGGGCGTCGATACCGGGCGAATCTCGCTCGGCGCCGATTGGGAGCGCCAGGAGATCATGCCCTCGGGCGTTCTGCTGCGCGGGTTCGCCGAGGTCAGGGGCGATTTCTTCGTCGTCGACGACTTCTCCGGTGTCGACAATGCGACGGACCTGCGCCTGGCGCCGCTCGCGGGTATCGAGGCGCGTTATCCGCTGATCTATGATTCGCCAGGCGGCGTGACCCATGTGCTCGAGCCAATCGCCCAAGCGGTGGTTTCACCCTACGGGATCAACGAGGCGGACATCCCGAACGAGGACAGCCTGGTCACCGAATTCGACGAGACGAACCTCTTCGACATCTCACATTTCACCGGGATCGACGCCTTCGAGGAAGGCCCCCGCTTCAATCTCGGCATGCGCTACGAGATGATGTCGCCCCAGGGCCTCGATTTCGATGCCAGCGCGGGCCGTGTGTTCCGGTTCCGCTCGGCAGACGAGTTCACCGAAGGGTCGGGACTGTCGGATACCGCGTCCGATTGGGTCGGCGCCTGGTCGGCCAGCTATGACCCTTACGTGACGGTCCGGCAGCGGGTCCGGATCACCGACGGGTTCGAGCTGACCCGGAACGAGGTCGGCGCCGAGTTCGATTTCGGCCGGGTCGACTTCACCGGCAGCTATATCTTCCTGGAATCCGACCCGGCGATCGACGCTCCGGAGGATCGCGAGGAGGCGCGCGGCAGCGCGCGGTTCTGGCTCGACCGGAACTGGTCACTGCTCGGCAATATGCGGCGCGATCTCGAAAATCACGAATTCGTCGAGATCGGCGGCGGCATTGCCTTTATCAACGAATGCTGCGAGATCGACTTCTTCGTGAAGCGCGACTTCACCGAGTCGGATGACGCACCAGCCTCGACTTCGGTCGGCGTGCGGATAAAATTGTTTACCCTCGGCAACGAGGATCAATCCAGGGTAAACCGGTAACCAACTCACAAGAACAGCGTCTCGAATGAGGCCTAGGGCGGAGACTGTATGATGTTTATGACCCGGTACGGGTTGCAGACCCTGTTCGGCGCGGTGGCGCTGGGCGCAATCATTCTTGCCGGCGGCATGAGCGGGGGAGCAGTGGCGCAGACCATGTTCCGCCCCGTCGCAGTGGTCAATGACGCCGCGGTCACCGGCTACGATCTGGACCAGCGGGCGAAGATATTGGCCGCGCTCGGCTTTCGCGGTGGTGACGGCGTGGCTTTGAAGCGCGAAGCGCTCGACCGGCTGATCGACGACCGGCTCAAGGTTCAAGCCGGTGCGAGCGGCGGTATCACGGCTTCACCGGAAGAGATCGACGACGCGCTCGGCCAGATCGCCAAGCGCGCCAAGGTGACACCCGAGCAATTGGTGGCGGGAATGGGCGCTAAGGGCGTCACCGAACAAGCACTGCGTGACATGATCGCCGCGGATGTGGTGTGGCGCGGGGTTGTGCGCGCCCGCTTCTCGCGCCGGACGGAACCGGCCGAGGGCGAGATCGACGCCGAAATATCAGAGATGACGGGCCGGATCGGCAGGTCCTACAAATTGGCGGAGATCGGATTGCCTGCCAGCGGTGGCGGCCGCAGCGCGGCCGATACCGCGGCCCTTGCGGATCGTCTCTATGCCGAGCTCAATTCCGGCGCCGACTTCGACGCGGCGGTCAAGAAGTATTCCCGTGCCCCCAGCGCCAAGCGCGGGGGCGAGCTTGGCTGGGTCCCGGGCAACCAGTTGCCACCGGATCTCGTCGCCTCGCTTGCGGCGCTGAAGCCGGGGGAGGTGGCTCCGCCGCTTCCCGTCACCGGTGGCGTCTCGATCCTGAAGCTGCTGGATGTGCGCAGCGACGACAGCGACGCGGTTGACACGAATGACCCGCAATTGCGCGACCGGGCACGGGTCAAGCTCCAGAACGAGCGGATCGAACGCCTGGCCGAAGGCCTTTTGCAGGAATTGCGGCGCGATGCGCTGATCGAGCTGCGCGGTCAATGAGCGATGCGGGGCCCTTGGCCCTGACAATGGGCGACCCGGCCGGGATCGGGGCGGAAATCGCGGTCAAGGCTTGGGCGTCGGGCGCCAGCGAGGCGCCTTTCTTCGTTATCGGCGATCCCGACATGCTGCGCCGTCAGACAGACTCGGTGGTGACGGAAATCGCCGCGCCCGAGGAGTGTGCCGCGGTCTTCGCGGATGCCTTGCCCGTGCTGCCCATGCCCCTGCCCGCACAAGCCGCGCCCGGACAGCCGGATCCCGCCAATGCCGCTCAGGTGATCGCCTGGATCGAACGCGCTGTCGCTTTCACGCGAAGTGGCGAGGCGGACGCGGTGGTAACCAATCCGATCAACAAGAAGGCTCTGATGGACGGCGCGGGTTTCGCGTTTCCCGGCCACACGGAATATCTGGCACATCTGGGCGGCGTTGCCCGCTCGGTGATGATGCTGGTCTCGCCGCTGCTCCGCGTGGTGCCGGTGACAATCCATATCCCGTTGGCACGGGTCCCCAGTGCCCTTAACACCGAGCTGATCGAGGAGACCGCGCGGATCGTCGCCCAGGCGCTGATCCGGGATTTCGGCATCGAGCGGCCGCGCCTGGCAGTCGCCGGCCTGAACCCCCATGCGGGCGAGGACGGCGCAATGGGCCGCGAGGAGATCGAGGTGATCGCCCCCGCGATCGGTCGGCTAAGGGCAGACGGGCTCGATATCACCGGGCCGCTGCCTGCGGATACGATGTTCCATACCAGCGCGAGGGCCAGCTATGACGCGGCTCTGGCGATGTATCACGATCAGGCGCTCGTGCCGCTGAAGGCGTTGGATTTCGCCCATGGGGTCAACGTGACCCTGGGTCTGCCGTTCATCCGCACTTCGCCGGACCACGGCACGGCTTACGACATTGCCGGCACCGCGCAGGCGGACCCCACAAGCCTGATCGAGGCACTGAACCTGGCGGCACGCATGGTGGCCCGCCGGGCGGCTGCGTGAGCATCGCCCCCGACGGCCTGCCGCCCCTGCGCGAGGTAATCGCGCGTCATGGCCTTTCAGCACGCAAGGCGTTGGGGCAGAACTTCCTCCTGGATCTCAACCTCACGCGACGGATCGCGCGCGCTGCCGGAGACCTGACAAGCGTCACCGTGGTCGAAATTGGTCCCGGGCCCGGCGGCCTCACGCGCGCGCTTCTGGCCGAAGGCGCCAATAGGGTCGTTGCTGTCGAGCGCGACCGGCGCTGCCTGGCGGCGCTCGCCGAAATCGCGTCGCATTATCCGGGCCGTCTCGAAGTGATCGAGGGGGACGCGCTGGCACTCGGTCTCGCGGACCGGATCGAAGGGCCGGCCCGCATCATCGCCAACCTGCCCTACAATATCGGGACCGAGCTTTTCGTGCGCTGGATGACCCCGGAGGCGAGCGGCGGCGGCTGGCCGCCCTGGTGGCGCTCTATGACGCTGATGTTCCAGCGCGAGGTCGCCGAGCGGATTGTCGCACAGCCCGGCAGCCGCACCTTCGGTAGGCTCTCGGTCCTGGCGCAATGGCGCGCTACCGCGCAGATCGCCTTCGAGGTCAATCCAGCGGCCTTCACGCCGCCGCCCAAGATCACGTCGGCCGTGGTCCATGTCGAGCCCACAGACCAGCCCCGGGACGTCGATCCGCGTATGGTCGAGGCGGTGACCCAGGCGGCCTTCGCCCAGCGCCGGAAGATGTTGCGCCAATCGCTGAAGAGCGGATTCGCGGACCCGCTGACGCTGCTTGCGCACGCCGGCATCGACCCCGCGCGGCGCGCCGAGACGTTAAGCATTCTGGAGTTTCTGGACTTGGCGCGCGCCGCCTCGGCGGCACGCAACTGAGGGGCTATTCGGCCGGCGTCTCGGGCTCGGCTGTTTCGCCATCCGCCTGCTGGTCGCGTGCCGGGCGGCGGCGGCGCTTTGGCTGGCTGGCGCTCAGATCCTCGGCCTCGATCAGCAGGCTGCCCGCGTCGCCCCCTTCCGCATCGATCATGGTCAGGCCGCTGACCTCGGATTCGCGCGGGGAATCGCGCCCGTTTCCGCGGGCTTCGGCGTCCGCGCCATTGGCTTGCGCCTCTCCCGACTCAGTCTGGGATGTTCCGGCGACGTGCGGCTGCTCGCCGTCGCCCTGCTGGGCATCGCGGCGCTCCTGCCGGGCGCCCATCGCCTCGACCAGGATCCGCTGATAGTGCTCGGCATGTTGCAGGAAGTCCTCGGCCACCACGCGGTCGCCCGAAGTCTGGGCGTCACGGGCCAGGGACAAGTATTTGTCGATAATCTGTTGCGGCGTGCCGCGCACCTTGCCCTCGGGCCCGGCGCTCTCATAAACGCGGTTCAGGTTATTGCCGCTCGGCTTGCGCCCGCCACGACCTCTGGTCCGGTTAGGTTTCTGCGATGATCTCATCTTATCCGTTCTTATTTACATTCGCTTGGGCCACCGATGGGGCGGTGGAACACCCTAGCTTGCCTGCTGCCGTTACAGACGCCTTCGCGCCTCGGGCGGCCTCGTGTCGTTCGCTTGAAGCGGTGTCCCGGTATCCCCAACCGACTGCTCTGCGATCATCTCCGCGAGCACCCGGGACGCATATGCATATACCTCGTTTTCGCGCGCACTCAACCTGAAAACACGGAAAAGCTTTGAATATTTCGTGACGTGCGGCTTTTTTTCCTTAGAATCTGGCGGAAATGACACGGTTACGGGCATCGAGGTCGCGGAACACAGCCTGAACGCGAAGCCCCGCGGCCGCCAAGAGCGTAGAAACCTCATCGGCTTGGCCCGGCCCGATTTCCAGCAAAACCCGGCCTTCGGGCGCCAGATGATGGCGCACCCCGGCGATGATTTCACGGTATGCGGCAAGACCGTCGGCGCCCGCACGCAGCGCTTGAATCGGTTCGTGCAACCGCACTTCGGGGTCCAGATCGGCGATCTCCGCCTCGGCGATATAGGGCGGGTTCGAGACGATCAGGTCAAAGCGGCCCTCGACGGCCTCGAACCAGTCCGAGAGGATCAGCGTTGCCCGGTCCGCCACGTTCAAGCGATCGGCGTTTCGGCGCGCGACGTCGAGGGCTGCGGGGCTGATATCGACGCCGGCACCTGTTGCCCCGCGCCACTCGGCCAGGAGCGTCAGCAATATGCAGCCCGACCCGATGCCCAAATCCAGGATGCGCTGGGGTTCCGGGCCCGCCAAGGCCGCATCGATCAGGGTCTCGGTTTCGGGTCTCGGGTCCAGCACATCCGGTGTCACGGCAAAACGACGGCCCCAGAACTCCCGTTCGCCGGTGATCTGCGCGACCGGGACCCGGCGCATCCGCGCCACAATGGCCTGCTCGAACTGCGTCAATTCATCGTCCTCGGCCCGCGCGCCCAGCGCCGCCGACAGGGCCGCTCCGTCGATCCTCGCGGCCCAGCGATAGAGCAGCCGCGCATCGCGCTCGGGCTCGGGCACGCCCGACCCCGCCAGCCGCTCGGCTCCCTGGGCAATCGCGTCGGCCCGGGTCGGACCCTTCATGCGTTCATCTCGGCCAGCTTCGCCGCCTGATCGGCCGCGATCAGTGCGCCGGTGATCTCGGCCAAATCGCCTGCCATCACCTGGTCCAGCCGGTAGAGGGTCAGCCCGATCCGGTGATCGGTGACCCGGCCTTGGGGAAAATTGTAGGTGCGGATGCGCTCGGACCGGTCGCCCGAGCCGACTTGGCCCTTGCGGTCCGCGGCCCGCTCCGCCGCCGCCGCCTGGCGCTCCATGTCAAAAAGCCGCGCGCGAAGCACCTCCATGGCACGCGCGCGGTTCTGGTGCTGGGACTTCTCCGAGGCGGTCACGACGATCCCGGTCGGCAAGTGGGTGATCCGGACCGCCGAGTCGGTTGTGTTGACGTGCTGGCCGCCCGCACCCGAAGCCCGCATCGTGTCGATCCGAATGTCCGAGGCCGGAACATCCACGTCGATCTCTTCGGCCTCGGGCAACACGGCGACGGTCGCGGCCGAGGTGTGGATGCGCCCGCCCGATTCGGTTTCCGGCACCCGCTGGACCCGGTGGACACCGCTCTCGAACTTGAGCTTGGCGAAGACCCCCTTGCCACGGATCGCGACGACAACCTCCTTGTAGCCGCCAAGCTCGGACGGGCTCTCGTCCAGAATTTCGGCCGACCAACCCTGCCCTTCGGCGTAGCGCAGATACATACGCAGCAGGTCGCCGGCGAAGAGCGCCGCCTCGTCGCCGCCGGTGCCCGGACGGATCTCCAGGATCGCGGCGCGTTCATCGGCGGCGTCGCGCGGCAGCAGCGCCAGGCGCAGTTCCTCCTCCAGCCTCGGCAGCCGGGCCTCGATCTGGGCGATCTCCTCCTCGGCCAGCGCCCGCATGTCCGGCTCTTCCAGCATCTCGCGCGCCGCTTCCAGGTCGGCTTGCGCCCCTTGCCAGGCGTGGATCGTCGAGACCACGGGCTGCAGCGCAGCGTAGTCACGGCCAAGCTGGGCGATCTCGGCGGCTTCGGTGGCCGAGTTCATCTTCGCCTCGATGAAGGCGAAGCGTCCGAGGATCTCCTGCAATCGCTCTGATGGGATCATTGGCGCGGTCTGCCCCGCCCGGGGGCACAGGTCAAGCGGGTCGTTGTGTGGGCCGAAAAACGATATATATTTAGGCAATGCACAAAATGTTCCTGGTAGCCGCCGCGATCGCGGCCGTATTGTCCCTTGGCGCTGGCGAGGCGAGCGCCCAGCGGATTCAGAACCCGAACTTCACGCAGCCGCCCGCCAAGGACGGCTACACCTACCCGGATTGCTATTGCACCGACAGCAAGGGCCAGCGTGTCGAGAAGGGCCAGAAGGCCTGCCTGACCATCGGCTCGCGCCGGGTTCTGGCGCGTTGCGAGTTGTCGGTAAACAACCCCATCTGGCGTCCGGAATCCGAGGGTTGTCCCGGCGTCTGATCGCCTGGGTTACGGATCATCGCCGAGCGCCGCGAGCCAAGCGGTGACCCGTTTCTCGTTCACGCCCAAATCCGAGTTCCCGTAGCGCGAGCGGGAATAGACGATCAGCGCCGCGCCCTCGCCGGCATCCACGGCCTTGACGGTGATATAGTCGGGGAAGCCTATGACCCGGCTGCGCTGCACATAGGTGATCATGCCTTCGTCGAGGCTGCCCGCGATCACCTTGACGCGCGGCTGGGCGCGCGTGACTGAATCGAAACGGGCAAGCAAGTCGCGGGGCGGTTCACTTCGGGTCGTGGTCTCCAGGTCAATCTGGGCGACCGTCGCGCCGGGCGGGGCGGCCAGAAAGTCGTTCGGCCTGGCGGACCGCTCGATGGTCGCCGGGTCCCGATGCCACCGGGCCGGGTCGTGCGAAGAATAGTTGACGATCAAATATAACGCGCCCGCTGCGGCGAATGCGGCCAGCATCAGCCATCGGGTCAGCCGCCGGCGGAAGCGGCGGATCAATTGATTACTCCGCGGCGTGGGGCGCTGGGGCGATACCGGCGCCACTGCTGGCGGAAGCGGTATCGGTGGCGCGTTCGGCCTCCAACTCGGCAGCCTTGGCCTCGACCTGTTCGACGATGTGATCGATCATCTCGTCATTGTCCATCCGGTGGCTTTTCTGCCCCGCCAGGTAGACCATGCCGAAGCCCGCGCCGCCGCCGGTGAAGCCCACATCGGTCATCAGCGCCTCGCCCGGCCCGTTAACGACACAGCCAATGATCGACAGGCTCATCGGCGTCTTGATGTGCTCCAGCCGCTTTTCCAGGATGCCGACGGTCTTGATCACGTCGAAGCCCTGACGCGCACAGGAAGGACACGAGATAATATTGACGCCCCGGTGGCGCAGCCCGAGGGATTTCAGGATTTCGAAGCCGATCTTGACCTCCTCGACCGGATCTGCGGACAACGAGACCCGGATCGTGTCGCCGATCCCCATCCACAGCAGGTTGCCGAGGCCGATGGCGGATTTGACCGTGCCCGAGACCAGGCCGCCCGCCTCGGTGATGCCCAGATGGATCGGCGCGTCGGTGGCGTCGGCCAGCTGCTGATAGGCGGCTGCGGCCATGAACACGTCGGATGCCTTGCACGAGATCTTGAACTCGTGGAAGTCGTTGTCCTGCAGGATCTTGATGTGCTCGAGCCCGCTCTCGACCATCGCGTCCGGGCAAGGCTCACCGTATTTCTCCAGCAGGTGCTTCTCCAGCGAGCCCGCATTGACTCCGATGCGGATCGAGCAACCATGGTCACGCGCGGCCTGGATGACCTCGCGCACCCGGTCAGCCGAGCCGATGTTGCCGGGATTGATCCGCAGGCAAGCGGCACCGGCTTGCGCCGCCTCGATGGCGCGCTTGTAGTGGAAGTGAATGTCGGCCACGATCGGCACATCGACGCCCTTGACGATCTTCCTCAGCGCCGCTGTCGAGTCCGTGTCCGGGCACGATATCCGGACGATGTCCGCGCCCGCCTCGGCACAGGCCTGGACCTGAGCAATGGTCGCGTCCGCGTCCGAGGTCAGCGTGTTGGTCATGGTCTGGACGCTGATCGGAGCGTCGCCGCCGATCTCGACCGCGCCGATCCGGATCTTGCGGCTCTTGCGGCGATAGATGTCACGCCAGGGGCGGATGGCGTTCACGGACATGTGGCTCTCCGGTGGAAGAAATTCCGTCGCTGGTCAGAGATAAGAGCAACACAACGGGAAGTCGAGGGAACGGCAGGCCGCGCCTCCCGGCTTCACTGGCTAATTTCCGCCTGCGCGCGCTCCACCGGCGCCGCGCCGGAGGCGCCGATTGTCTCCGCATTCACCTCGGGCATTGCCTCGGCGACATCGTCGGCGCGCAGCGAGACGTTCTTGACCACGCTGCCCGAGGAACCGACGGGACCGTAGGTGATCCCATCGATCACAACGAAAACCGCCCCGGCATTGCCGGCGCGCAGCATTGGATCGGCGACCCGGTCGGGCAATGCGAACCGGTCGCCCGGCTGCAGGATGCCCTCGAAGACGATTGCCTCCTCGCCGTCGCGAACCCGGATCCAGGCGGTGTTGGTGGCGTGGATCGCGACATCCGGCGGGCCGCTTGCGGCAACCTGCGCGGCAACGGCCGGCGCGGCGGCCGCGACCGGCGCGCTCAGCGGATCGGATGGCGGTTCGACAACCCGGCCCCAGGCCGGCCCAGCCAGGCGCGGATCAGCCTGATCCGTCGCGACCGTCAGTTCGGGTTCCGGCTCGGGTTTGTGGACTTTGTAGATGCCAGACGTTTCGGGGTCGATATCGGCGATCGGGCCGTCGCGCGATGGCAGCAACGGCGGCAGATCGGTTGGCACAGCGGCCAACACGCCGCCACCTGCATAGGCATCCGCGTCCGGGCGGCGCAGCAGCCCGCCCTCGACAGTGGGCGGGGTGATCAGTGGCGCATCGGCGACCACCTCGGGCGCCTCCGGCAGCGGCGAGAACCCCACTCGCTGGATATCCTGCAGCAATGCGTAGCCGCCATAACCGAGCCCCGCGACCAGAGCGATCAGAGCCAGGCCCGAGGCGATCCCGCCCAGGCTGATCTGCGTGCCGATATTGACCGGAGCCGATTTGACCGCAAAGCGCGATTGGGTCAGTCCGCCACCGATCGCCGCTCCGGCGGCCGCGATGGTCTGCAACCCGGTGGGACTTTCGGCGCGGTTGCCACGGCCGGTCGAGCCCGAGGGCGACCGGAACCCGGACTCGGCGCAGAAGCGGTGGTAGCAATCCTCCGGGTCGAGCCCCAGATAGCGCGAATAGGACCGGACATAGCCGGCCACCACGCTGTCATTGGGAAACCCGTCAAGGTCGCAATCCTCGATGGCGCGAATGATGTGGGCCCGAATTCTGAGGTCGCGTTCGGCATCTTCGATGGTCTTGCCGATGGACGCACGTTCTCCGCGCATCTCGTCGCCGAGAGTCACCTCGTATTCATCGTACCCCCGGAGCCTCATACGGATTGCCCCTACCTAGGCTCATCTCATCGAATTTATTCGGGTTTTTTCGACCCGTCGCCAGCGGCAAAGTATTGCAGACCCGCATCGGTTAATCAATCGGCGAAACCTGATTTCAAAGGCGATTTCGCGGGTTGCGGACGAAACCTCCCTGGCACAGGTCGGCCTGGCCGGTTGCTGCGGCGGGACTTTTCAACCTGTGATCGAATTCAAGCGCAAGCACCGGCACCTCGCGTGCTTCGATCCGCCGCATCGATCCACCCCATCGGATCCCGGCCTTCGCAAGGGGCCAGGCCGCACACGGGTCAATAGATATACTTGATCTCTTCGGTCCAGTAGCGCTCGACCGATCGCAGGTCGGTGTTCATCGCCTGCATGCCTTCCGAGCGCAACCGCCCATGGGCACCCAGATCGCTCGCGTGACGCTTGAACAATTCGGCGACAACCCGGTGAACCTCCATACCTTTCTCGGTCAGGCGCACCCGGACCGACCGGCGGTCCACATCGCAACGCTGATGGTCGATATAGCCACCTTCCACCAGTTTCTTGAGGTTGTAGGAGACGTTCGAGCCCTGGTAGTAACCGCGGCTCTTCAGCTCGCCCGCCGTCATCACCTTGTTGCCGATATTGAACAGCAGCAACGCCTGCACGGCATTGATCTCGACCCGGCCCAGCCGTTCGAACTCGTCCTTGATCACGTCCAGCAGCAGCCGGTGCAGCCGCTCGATCAGGGCCAGGGTTTCAAGGTAGCCGGAATCGATATCCGGGGCGGCATTTTCCTCACCGGTGCCACCCTCCAATAGCCGTCCCTCGGCGGCATAGGCTGCGCTGTTGCTCATTCCGTTCTCCGCATCCTGTTCGACCGGCGAATAGGCCGCGTCGCGCAGCAGGATGGGCAGAAAAGGAAAACGCCGCGTTAATGGGGGCGTTCATTGCCCGTCTCCATCTAAATATCACCCCGCAACAGCTTGATCACCCCCGAGAAATCCCGTTCGGATTGGCCCGCCAAATCCATCAGCGAATAGATCTGAGTCGCCTGGGCTCCCATCGGCGTATGCGCGCCCGCAGCCTGTGCCGCCTGCATCGCGATCCGCAGGTCCTTCAGCATCAGCGCCGCGGCGAAACCCGGCTGATAGTCCCGGTTGGCGGGCGAGGCCGGCACCGGACCCGGCGCAGGGCAATAGTCGTTCAGCGCCCAGCACCGCGCGGTGGCGGTGGATGAGATTTCGTAGAGCTTCTCAGCCTCCAGCCCCAGGCGTTCGGCCAGGTTGAAGCCCTCCGAGACCGCGATCATCTGGATCGCCAGCATCATGTTGTTGCAGATCTTGGCGGCCGATCCCGCGCCCGCGTCGCCCGCATGGAAGATGTTCTTGCCCATCGCCTGCAGCACCGGCTCGGCGGCGGCGAAGGCCTGGGCGCTGCCGCCGGCCATGAAGGTCAGCGTGCCGGCGCTCGCGCCTCCGACCCCACCGGACATGGGGCTGTCGATCATCATCTGCCCGCGTGTCCCGGCCTCGGCGATCACGGCGCGGGCGGTCTCCACATCGATGGTCGAGCAATCGATGAAGATCGTGCCGGGCCGGGGCGCGGCCAGGATGCCGCCCTCGCCCAGATAAACCCCGCGCACATGCTGGGCGGCGGGCAATGCGGTGACCACCCCATCGACCTCCGATACGGCCTCAACGGGACTTGCGGCGCGGGCACCACCCTCGGACTCCAGCGCCGCCAACGCGGCCTCGGAAAGATCAAACCCGGTCACCTGATGACCCGCCTTCATCAGGTTGCGCGCCATCGGCAGACCCATGTTTCCCAACCCGATGAAACCGATGCTTGCCATTGGCCCGTCTCCCATGCCTAGCTGCTTCCGCTTCGATCTTTACCCCATCCCGCACCGGTCCGAAAAGGCGGAGAAGGTTGGAAATCACGACGTTCCTGATCATCGCCGTGACCTTCCTGCTGGCGGGCGCCGTCAAGGGCGTGATCGGGCTGGGTCTTCCGACGGTCGCGCTGGCGCTTCTGACCGCGACTCTGGGGCTGCAACCCGCGATGGCGCTGATGCTGGCGCCCTCCTTCGTCACCAATGTCTGGCAGGGTGCCGTCGGCGGCCATGGCCGGGCGATCGCGGCCCGGCTCTGGCACTTCATGGCGGCGGCGGTTCTGACCATCTGGATCGGCGCGGCGCTGGCCGCCCATGTGGATGTGGCATGGCTTTCCGCGCTTTTGGGGTTCCTGACCCTGATCTATGGGGCGATCGGCCTGGCGCGCGCGTCCCTGACGCTTCCACGCGGTGCCGAACGATGGGCGGGCCCGTTGACCGGAGCGGTCAACGGCGTGCTGACCGGCCTGACCGGCACCTTCGTCGTCCCGAGCGTGCTCTACATGCAGTCGCTGGGCCTGCCGCGCGACATGCTGATCCAGGCGATGGGGGTTCTCTTCACGCTCTCGACCGTGACACTTGCCCTGGCGCTCTCGGACCGCGGGTTGCTCGGTGCCGATCTCGGGCTGCAATCCACGGCCGCCGTGATCCCGGCCCTGGCGGGCATGGTGATCGGCCAACGCATCCGGCAGCGCATCTCCGAGCCCACCTTCCGCCGGGTCTTCTTCGTCAGCCTGGTTGTGCTCGGCCTTTTCATCATCGCCCGGTCGTTGGGTTGAGGGCCGCTGGGGTGAGGCGGGCGCGCCTTGTAGGGCGGGGCTCACCCCGCCATTCTGCCCGTTGCGCGAGAAACTGCACGAGCGCGCGCCAACTCTGAATAATCGGTTAAAATCCCGAATACGCGTTTCAAATCAATCCGCTAATACGCCTCTCACATGTGAGAGCCCCCGGAGTCTCACACCGCTCCAGCCTCAATCCGCAGGATATCGACCAATCCCGCATGCGCCTCCGGCACCGGCCGGGCTCCGGTGATCCAGTAGTAGATGTCCCAGTCGTTCTCCTCCAAGAGCTGCTCGTAGGCGTCAAGCGCGGCTTCGTTGAGCTCGGCCAGCCGGGTATCGGCGAAGGGGCCCAGGATCAGGTCCATCTCGCGCGTCCCACGGCGCCAGCTTCTGATCCGCAGGCGCTTCAGCCGGGTCTCGCGATCCTCGGTCATGCGCCCTCCTCGGGCCAGAGCCAGGCCGCCCCGATCACCCCCGAACTGTCGCCCAACCGGTTCTTCAGAACCGGCGTCCGGAAGACGTCCGAGAAGATATGGGGGCGCATCGCCTGGGACAGGTCGCCGTAGAGGTGATCGAGGTTCGAAAGGCCGCCCCCCAG
>Ga0224508_10001171_pt1 | contig 23769 bp, 17 predicted proteins | sample SF_Jan12_sed_USG_4_FD_170157 | JGI IMG/M metagenome (GOLD analysis project Ga0224508, IMG submission 170157) | Sediment microbial communities from San Francisco Bay, California, United States - SF_Jan12_sed_USGS_21 | ecosystem: Environmental > Aquatic > Marine > Sediment | place: USA... | reverse complement strand
CCCTTGGCGGTTGACCCAAACCAGTAACAGGAAATCAAGGCTGTTGTCGCCGAAATCCACCAGCCAGACATCGGGCTCGCGGCCTTTCATGTGCGTCAGCGTGTACTGAACTTCTTCCGCGGCCTCTATTGCGGCCTTTTTCACTAACTCTTTATCACTACCGTAGGCCACGCCGAATGGAATGCGTACGCGCAAGATCCGTTCGCCCAGCGTCCAGTTCGTGAGTCGACTCGTGACGAATTCGGAATTTGGTACGACGATGTCGATGTTGTCGTTGGTATTAATAAGTGTGCTGCGGACATTAATCGCCTTGACGGTGCCGGTCAGATCGGTATCGAGTTCGATGTAATCGCCCACACGCAACGAATGTTCAAACAGAATGACCAAACCTGAAACAAAATTATTGACGATTGATTGCAGGCCGAAACCGATGCCAACACTAAGCGCCCCAGCGACCAATGCCAAATTGCTGAAATCGAGTCCGATAGACGAGAGCGCGATGAAAATGGCGATAACGATAATCGCGTAATGCAAGAGCCGGCCCACCGTATACAAGGAGGCTTGTGTACCCGCGGACTCGCTCTGGCTCACACGTCGGATTGCATGGCGAACACCGCGCGATAGCAGCCATGCTACGGTCAGTATGATCAATACCCGCAGGATGTCCGCACCCGTAACCGGTGTTTCGCCAACGGAAAACAGTGTGACGTCGGCTAGGCTCGCGATCCGCAGGTACAGGGTCTTGGCTTGTCGGCTAACAGTCGTCAACCAGGATCTGAACGCACCGGTATTTTCAGCAATGGCTTCATCGACGACCCGGCTCAAAAGCTCAAGATCGGCAACGGCGGCGTTGAGCGCGCCGATCTGGGTGAGCGTCTCCTGCGCCGTTCCGACGCGCTGATCGAGCAATCGACGAGACGCACGATCAAGCCCGTCTTTGTTTGTGCTCTGCACGGCAAGCAGCTCGTCTTCGGTTTCACGCCGCAATTCGGGAGTACGCTGATCGATCGTGCGTAGCAATTCCGACCAGGCCAGAGCCTGATCATTGAGCGCGCCCAGGTCCGCCGCCGAGCCTGCCTGCAGTTTGGTCCACTCGCTTTGTGCCTGCGTCTGGGCGAGTGTCACTTCGGCCAGGGTCAAGTTGACCTCAGCACCGAGCTTTTTCTGCTGCTGCAGTCGGTCCTGCGATCGACCCTCTGGCGTATCCACAGGGGGGGCGCTTGCAGCATTTTGTGCAGCGCTTAGGTGCTCTTTGGCCTCCTCAACGACGGATTCGTTTGCAGCAGAGCGCTCCGCCAACTCGTCAAGCATTGCCGCATCGGCCGTGGTCGCCAGACTTTCCTTCGCGAGATCGACACGAGCATTGGTCGATTGGGCGTAGGCGGTGGCACGTTCGTAACTCTTCGTCAGCAGCTCCAGACGGCGGGCAGATATCGCCAGCGCCGAGCGCGCCTGCACAAGCCGCAACGCGGCCAACCAGCGTTCGTCCCCTGCCGCAACATCGACATAGTCTTTGAATGCGGAATCTCGGCGCGCACGAACGCCATCGAGAATACGTTGCTCCCTCTCGACCTCCAGCTGCTCTTCGCTAGCGCCACCTCTGGCATCCCTTGCCACAGACGCGAGCCGCAGCAAATCACCGATGGAATAGCTCACGGCGGCGGCAGGCAGGTCCTGCAATTCGAGTTCGGTGTCGTCCAGCAGCGCTAAGTAGGCGGCAAAATTGTCGCGGACGGTTTCCAGCACCGATTGCGCGATGACCTGGTTCTGAGGTGACAGCTCGGCGGTCTGAGCACCGACTTCGTCGAGGAATGTCCCAACCCGAGGCTCGATCTCAGCCCGCGTGCCCTCGAAATGTGACCACCAGTCGTTTGGGAGCGAGTGTAGATCCGGAACCGTCTGCGATGCCTCGTCTTTTGGTTCTTGAGCATAGATGTTGACGGCGGCAAAAACGCAGAGCAACAAAGTAAGGAGGCTTTTGTATCGCTCGATCTTCATGCGGGTGAACTATAACCTGTCCGCGCGATTCGACATAGGTAGGCCCGTATTTCGCTGAACCTGCGGCAATTCGAGTAGTCTTAATTTCATGGCCAAGAAATTTCATATTCGACTGTCGCTACTAGGGATCATCAGCTCGCTGCTGCTCGTTGCACCGGCGTCGTGGTCAGATACCAAGAACGGCTTTCAGCTCGATAATGCACTGGTACCAGTAAAAGAGATCCATAAGGGTGGCCCGCCACGGGACGGTATTCCGTCACTCGACAACCCAAGGTTTGTCCGAGCTGACAAGGCAAGTTATCTGAAGGACAAATATCGAGTATTGGGCGTTGCAATCGACGGCATTGCGCATGCCTATCCAATTCGAATATTGAATTACCACGAAATCGTCAATGACGTTGTCGGCGGCAAGGCAGTGGTCATTACTTACTGCCCATTGTGCGGTAGTGGCACGGTATTTGGCAGAACCGTCAATGGTCGCCGTTTGGAGTTCGGGGTGTCCGGATTGTTGTACAACAGCGATGTGCTGATGTATGACCGCCAGACGAATTCGTTATGGTCGCAGCTGATGAGCCAGGCGATTAGCGGCCGAATGCAAGGCGAACGTCTGGTACAACTCCCCGCATCGCACACTTCGTGGCAGGAGTGGACGAGTCGGCACCCGCAGACAACAGTGCTATCCGACGACACGGGCTTCCGCAGGAATTACCGAATGGACCCGTATCCGAACTATGGCAGCGATGGCAGGCTTTACTTCCCGGTGTCGCACTCGAGTAATGAGTACCGGCGTAAGGAGCCTGTAATGGGCCTCGAGGTAGACGGCAAATTCAAGGCCTACGCATTCAAAGAATTGAGCAAGGGAGCGCCCCGCTTCAAAGATGAGTTCGGTGGCATTGAATTCCTTGTGGAGTTCGACAAAGAACACGAAACGGCGAGAATACTAAACGCCGATGGCGACGAGCTGCCGACGACCATTGCGTATTGGTTCGCATGGTATGCGTTTCATCCAGAAACCGAGGTGTTTAGGGCACCGCAAGACGACGGGTAAATGTCTAGTTCGAGTCTCGAATCTCTTGCGGATTCACCTGGGACAGGCTGTCTCCCTCGACGCTAGTCGGGCACCCCAAGCCGCTCATGCATGATCGGGCTCGTCGTCGTGTATTGAAGGTGTACTTTCTTGTCCGGCTCGATTCGCTGCTTGATCGCAAATGCCGCGAGCGCCGCTTCATGAAAACCGCACAAAATCAGCTTTTTCTTGCCTGGATAATAGTTAATGTCGCCGACGGCATAGATACCCGGTTCCGATGTCTCGAACTTTTCTGTATCGACATTGATGGTCTTGCGATTGATGTCGAGGCCCCACTCTGCAATCGGGCCGAGTTTCGGCGCGAGGCCAAAGAACACCAGCACGTGATGCACACGTATTGCGAGCGCATCGCCGTCTTTCGGCTGAATCGTTATGCTGGTAATCATATCGTTGTCGCTGTCGCTGTCGATCGCGGTCGCTTTGGCGTTTTCGATAGTGTCGACCTTGCCTGCCGCCGCGAGCGCACGCATCTTGTCGACGGACGCGGGCGCTGCACGGTATTCATCGCGTCGGTGGACGAGTGTGATGTGTTCTGCAGCGTTAGCAAGCTCCAGCACCCAGTCGAGTGCCGAGTCGCCGCCACCCAATATCGCCAGACGCTTGCCCGCAAATAGTTTCGGGTCCTTGACGCGGTAATGCAGAGTCTTGCCGACAAAGGATTCTGCGCCGGGCACGCGTAAAGGCCGCGGCTGAAACGAGCCAACGCCACCGGCAATGACGACGGCAGGCGCTTCGAACTCCGTGCCACTGTGCGTCGCGACGTAGAATTTGTCGTCGTCCGTACGTCTGACGATCGTAACTTCCTCGCCCAGATGCAGGCCGGCGCTAAATGGCTCGATTTGTTTCAACAGCGCGGCTGTCAGCTCCTCGCCACTACATACCGGAATAGCCGGGATGTCGTAAATGGGTTTATCCGGATACAGTTCCGTGCATTGGCCGCCGGGCTGCTTGAGCGTATCGATTATCTCGGCTTTAAGGCCCAACAGACCGAGTTCAAACACTTGGAACAAGCCGCAGGGGCCGGCGCCGACGACAACAACGTCTGTCTGGATCACGCAATGATTCCTTATAAACAGGGACTTATGACGATACTTCGCTGCCGCTGGTTGCTAGGCAATTCTAACAACCGGCTGTACAAATTACGGCCACTAAATATTATGTCGCACTGGTTTCAATTGAAATTTTCTAGTTGGGCGACTTATACTGAGACTGGCTCGGAATAACCATATTTGGGCTCAACGTAAGGGAGAGAACGATGAAGAAAGCTTTAGTAGCCGCGTTGGTGGCGGTTTTGATATCTGTGGCGAGCTATGCCAATCATTCCTGGAGTGACTACCATTGGGCGCGCACGACAGCCTCGTTCGATTTGACGTTTGTCAATAGTACGACGAATGACTGGGATCAATACGTGTCAAATGCGCTGAGCGACTGGAGTGACTCGACGGTTCTCAACATGGTCGAGGACGCTGGTGGCAGTACATCAAGGCAGGTCCGTCGTCGTTGCAAAGGTCCTGCGGGCGCCGTCAGGGTTTGTAATCTTGCGTACGGTAATACCGGTTGGCTTGGCATCGCCGGCATTTCGATTGATACGAACGGTCATATCACGACCGGCTACACGAAGCTCAACGACACGTATTTCTCGCAAACTTACTACAATAATTCGCTTTGGAAGCAAAGCGTCGCGTGCCAGGAGGTCGGGCATAACGTTGGACTCGATCATCAGGACGAGGATTTCAACAACGGTTCGCTATTCAGTTGTATGGACTACCAGGATCCGCCACACGGGTTTCCAAATGCTCACGACTACGTGCAGCTAGCGACAATCTATGGCCATACGGATTCATACGACTCCTACGATGGCGGTGATTCGGGCGGCGGCGGAGGAGGATGCAATGCGCCACCGGGAAAAGGCTGCAACAAGGGCGATGCTCCCGGGAACAATGGCGCTACTGGCTGGGGTATTTCGCTGGGCCGCCGCGGGCAGTCTGAAACGTTCATGCGTATTGACCCGGATGGCACGAGGCATATCGTTCATGTGACCTGGGCAATCGGACACTAATATAAAAGCACCAAAAAATGGGAGGCCACTTCAGTCGGAGTGGCCTCTTTTTTTTGGCAGGCCGAGTTCAACTGCCGGATCTGTTTGAATGGTGGCGAATTTGCGGCGAAAACCCGATGAACGGTAGATTTGGCCCGACCGGTGACCTTCACAATGCAGGCAAGTGCGGCGGATAATTCAAACTCGATTTAGAAGCACGAGTAAGTATTATGTCAACCTGGAAATCCGCCAGGGTAGCTGCGCAACAGGAGCCGGTGAAGCAAGATGTGCCGGCCGATACAGAATCGGAGCAACCGCCCGCGCCACAAGTCAAGATCACTTCTTTGGAAATTGAGGTTGATCCGGAAATCGGCTGCGACCCGTACAACAGTACCGGGCAATTTTGTATTGAAGAAATTAAGAAGTTTAAAGAATAGCCATCGCGTGCCAGTCCTATCCCGAATGAGCGACTAGGTCTCGCTCGCGCATTGCGTTCATAGCGCAGTCGGGCACGAGCTACGCCCACTCGCCACGGGGATCACTGATATCCCAACTCCATTGCAAATCGCCAATGGGATCAATCAATCGCCCCGAACAGCTCCCAAATATTCACCAAGAAACCGCTGTTTTCCAGGGTGCCGATAATTGCGCATGGTATAAAAATGCGCCGATCAACAGCGCGGCCGATGTGCCGCAAAGGCTTCAGCCGCCTGCGAAAGCAGGTGTCGCGCTGATGGCGTGAAAATTCCTGTATACTGATAGACCTCCTGTCAATATCAGCGCGCCGCGTCGCTTCGGACGTAGCGCTAACTCTTTTGGGGTGAACAATGAGCCAAGCAAGCGCAGCAAAGGGTGAGCCCTATAAGATACGGGTGATAGAGCCGTCCGATCCGCCGTCCGGATTTGATGGTTCCGATTGGTTTCGATACGAAATCGGCCAGGGCGTCAATACCATTCAAGGCTACCGTTCAGGTAATCGCAAAAGCGTGACCAATGCGATCGAGGCGATCGTCGTGCAACTAAATGAGCGGCGCTTCGGCAAGCGAGGTCGCGTGCAATTCATTCCGACGCCGAAGAAGACCAGTACCTGACAAATTGAATGTCAAACTCTGACGATAGTAATCTCGCACTGTTCTGTGATTTCGAGAACATTGCGCTGGGCGTCCGTGACGCGAAGTATGCCAAATTCAATATCAATAAGATCCTTGAACGGTTACTCGTCAAAGGTAGCATCGTCGTCAAGAAGGCTTACTGTGACTGGGAGCGCTACCGCGATTTCAAAGCGACGATGCATGGCGCCGCGTTTGAGCTCATCGATATTCCACACGTCCGTCAGTCCGGAAAAAACTCGGCCGATATTCGCATGGTCGTCGATGCGCTGGACCTTTGCTACACAAAGTCACATGTTAATACCTTTATCATAATCAGTGGCGATTCAGATTTTTCGCCGCTCGTCAGCAAACTGCGCGAAAACGCGAAAACCGTGATTGGTGTCGGCGTCAAGAATTCGACCTCTGATTTACTAATAAGCAATTGCGACGAGTTTATTTTTTATGACGACCTCGTACGCGAACAGAAAAAGACTGGGCAGGCCAAGAAGGCGTCGAAGGGTCGAAAGACCAAGCGCAAAACGACAAAGTCCGCGAAAAAGGACAAGAAGCAGGAAGGAATTGACTTAGCGCTTGAGGCGGCGCGTGCGCTGAACGCGGAACGGGGCGATCGAGAGAATCTCTGGGGCTCGATGGTAAAGCAAACACTGAAACGCCGCCGTCCAGGGTTCAGTGAAAACGCCTATGGCTTCGATTCGTTCAGCGAGCTGCTCGAAGAGGCGCGTGAGCGGGGTCAAATTACGCTGGAATTGGATGAACGCTCCGGCGGCTATATCATTCGCAACATCGAACACTAATCAGCTGGCGCGCGTTTTTTTGCCGGCACACGGCCCGACGCAAAGACTCGAAAGATGTACGGTAGTCAGTTACTAATCCTGAGTAGCATCTTAATCGTTGGCTTTCTCTGCCAGTGGGTCGCCTGGCGCGTCAAGCTACCTTCAATTCTTTTCTTGTTGCTGGTCGGCATTCTTGTCGGTCCGGGCCTCGGTTGGCTAAACCCGGACGCGCTGTTCGGCGACTTACTGGAAGCATTCGTATCGCTGGCCGTCGCCGTTATTCTTTATGAAGGCAGCATGACGCTAAAGTTCGGCGAAATCCGGGGTCACGGCGCCGTGGTTCGCAATCTTGTGACCGTTGGCGTCGCGATCACATGGCTTGTCGCCACACTCGCGGCGAAATTTCTGCTTGAGTGGGAGACGATGTTGGCCGCGTTATTCGGCGCCATTGTGACGGTTAGCGGTCCAACGGTCATCGCGCCGTTGCTGCGAACGATTCGCCCAACCTCATCGCTTGCAAGCATTTTTCGTTGGGAAAGCATCTTGGTTGATCCACTGGGTGCGATTCTTGCCGTCCTCGTATTCGATTTTATTATCGTGTCGCAAACGGCAGCCGGCGTCGGGCATGTCTTTGAAACCCTCGGAGTCATCATCTTGACTGGGGCAGGGCTTGGCATGCTCGCAGGATATCTGTTCGGCGTCGTTCTACGGAACCATTGGCTGCCCGACTATTTGCGCGATTACGCGGCGCTTGCGATCGTCTTATTCGTGTTCGCGTTGTCGGAAACGGTCGAGTCCGAATCGGGATTATTGGCCGTAACGATCATGGGGGTCTGGCAGGCCAACATGCGCGACATTGATCTCGAAGACATATTGGATTTCAAAGAAAGCCTTACGCTAGTGCTCGTCGCGGCGCTTTTCATTGTGCTCGCGGCGAGAATTGACTTCCGCGATCTGGCCGCGCTAGGCACGGGCGGCTTGCTCGTATTGCTGACGCTGCAACTGGTCGCGGGTCCTGCCCGAGCGCTGATTTGTTCAATGGGTAGCAACCTGAGTATCCGCGAGCGATTGTTCCTGGGCTGGTTATTTCCTCGCGGAATCGTTGCGGCGGCAGTTTCTGCGCTGTTCGCATTGCGGCTGGAAAATGCCAACTATCCGGGCGCCGACAAATTGGTGCCGTTGGTGTTTATCGTCATCGTCGGCACCGTCATTATTCAGAGCCTGTCCGGACGATTTGTTGCTAGCTGGCTGGGAGTGATTGATCCGGAACCGAACGGTGTTCTTGTCGTAGGCGCCAATCCGGTCGCGCTCATGTATGCGGAGGCGTTGCACAAAGTGGGTCGTCGCGTCCTCGTAGCGTCGATGGGCTGGGATGGGGTTAAAGATGCGCGCATGAAGGGACTGCCGGTCTTCTATGGCAGCCCTGTTTCGGATTACGCGGAACGGCATCTCGAATTGATGGGTCTCGGGCATTTGCTGGCGTTGTCGCATCGGCCCGGACTGAACGAGCTTGCCTGCGTGCGCTACCGTTATGAATTTGGTCGAAACGCGGTATATACGATGCCGCAAAAGGAAGAGAAGTCGCACGAGAAGCATCAGATCAGCGGCGAATCCGCGGGAAGGGTGCTCTACGGGGGCGCTCACTCGATCGCTGAGCTGGCGCAGATTATTGCTGGCGACGTCGAAATAAAGAGTACCGAGCTTACAAATGAGTTCACCGTTGACGACTATCGCGAAAGCTATCCGGAACGCATTACATTATTCATCAATGACGCCAATGGGCGGCTTCGCTTCCAAACCGAAGAAGAGGAAATCGACGCAGGCGCCGGCTCGGTGATTACCGCGTTGATAGCGGTTGAACCGGCAAGCAGGGACGTAGGAAACGATCCATAGATGCCGGAATTTTCTGCTAGTCTCTAAGTCAAATCCAGGAAAGTGGTGGATTGTCTGACGCTATTATTCTCGATCGAATCTATGGAGTAATTTCATGGACATAGCATGGATACAGGTCTTCGTACTCACGTTGAGCGAGTGTGTGGCGCCGGCCGGGAAAACGATTTGTCAGGAGCGAGAGTTCGAGCTTCAATTTCTAAATCAGGCTGATTGTGAGTTTGCATTACAGCAGCTGGTGTCGCTGAAGTCGGAGTCCGAGAATGTCATTGTCAACGCAGACAAATCCAACTGTGCACCCTCAGCGCGGCGCCAGGAAGTGTTCGCCAGCGTTGATGCTATCAACGACGCCAACCGGAAAACCGATGGCTGGAAGGCCCCGGTAATCGATGAATCGACGCCGGGCCCGTCTAAAGTAGCGCACCAGGAACGGCTGGCGAATCTGCAAACCTGCGAGGATACGGGTGGTGTCGCTCCGTGCAAGATCGGCGAGATCATTATCGAAAGTGCCTCAGAACAGGGCGACAAGGTCTGGCGCCGCAAGGATTGAGTGCAAATGAACCGCGCGTTTGCGTCAATTAGACCTCGGTTCGAAGATTAAAGTTAATGACAACGCGGGTGTCGGCGTCCGTCTGTGTCGTCCCGTAATGCGACACGTTGTCGAACAATATTAACTGATTCTCGCGCGACACTATTTTCTGATCACCAATAATTGTTGCGCCGTTGCACTCGTTGACGTGGAATACGCCGATGCAAAATTTGTCCGAGACGCCCGAGTCAGGCGGAATGTCGAAGTGCGCCGGATGTTCAATGGCTTTCCCTTGGTTCGTGTATAGATTTGCCTTTATTCGGCTAACGCCAATAAAGCGTTTCTTTTGCTGGATAAAATCAATCATCGTCCGAATCGGTTCAAAGAAGTGAGGATTAATAACTTTGCCGTCATTCATGAATGTGTGCGTGAACATGAAGTGATGTTCGGTCGATACAACCCGATCATTGAAGTGCCACGGTAACTTTTCCGACATGAACAAATCTTTGACGATTGTGAAGTGATCTGCAGGCAGGAAATCTTCGTAAATCTCGAACATCGCTCAGTCTTCTGCAGGCGCATCAAACACTTTTGAGAAAAACAGCGCATTCAGGAACAACTTATTGGTGCCATACCAGTAGCCGCGGAAATTGGTGTTGTCGGCGAACAGGATAATGCTGCCATCGTCGGAGCGTTCTGCAATCAATGACGGCGTTTCAGCAAGTGCCTCGCGATTTTCATCGGAGACAAAACCGGAAAACACCGGGTCGGCCGAATAGGCAATAACTGTGCTGTATGGATTGTCGGTTGGTTCGAATGGCTCTTTTGTGTTTTTGTGCAGAAATATCTCGCGTTCTGTGTAGCCGAAACCCAGCGGGTGCGAGATATCCAAGTCGGCAATGAAGATGGCGCCGCCGATTACATCGGCAGCTTCACGGTCTTCCTTTTCACTGTAGGAAAAACGTTCGTGCTCTTGTTCTTCCTTTTCGGGGTCGTCAACATCCGGCTCGTCTTCACCGTCGGTCGAATCCGCTTCGGCCAGCGCCTCGTCGCTCTCCGGGTCGACCCAATCGAGGGTCGTCATACGTAGCCACGGTGCCGCGTCTCGCATACCGATGGCCGTGCCACCTTCGGCAACCCATTGGCGCAGGCGGTCTGCGTACTCCGGCTCGTATTCTTCGTAATCGCCGGACGGGAAGACGATATGGGAGTAGGGACTCCAGTCTATGTCGTCGAGGCTATCGCGCGAGCGCAACGAGACGGGCATGTTGATTCTGTAATCCATCAAATGCCAGATTTCGCCGGCATCGTATAGGTCGATGTCGTCGCCGACGACGAGTAGCACTTTGGGCATCTCCAGAGGCCGGAACGACGGGCCGCCCAGGTCAATTCCGGCGGTGCCGGTCGCACTCCTGCCAGAGGTTAGCGCATGCACGACGATGCCATCTTCTGCGGCGATCGTGTTCATGACTTGACGAATGTCGACGCGGTCTTTTTTCTGTCGGTCAAACGGCACGACGATACTGCCGCGCCCAAATTCAACGGTACCTTGCGTCGTCATTGCCGTGAACGGTTTCATGGCCACGCGCGCGAGGAGTTCGTTTTCAAGCACATGTTGCAAAGCGCGTGGTGCCAGGTAGGGGCTCCATTCAAAAACATAGCCGTAATTCGATTCATCGGCATTGGTTGCATCCGGCATGGCAGGAACGAATAGCTCCCCGACAAGATTGCTGCGAAAGTCCCGCCCGGCGAGCGCCGCATATTGCAGGCCGAAAGCGGGCGGCATTGTCCAAGTAGACACATCGTAAAAAGTGGCATCTTCGAATTCCGTCACTGCTTCAAAGATGCTACGGATTAGTCGGTGCTGAGTTTGCGTCGTTGGCACGATCAACGCGTCTGCGGCGCGAAACGTCTTGCCCGCAACGTCGACATCACGGCTCAGGCGGTAAGTGATTATGCGATGGTATTTCAACACATCGACAAACAAGTTCATGCGCATCGGGTCCGAAGGCGCCGTGAAAATCCATGCCTTGGTTGGGTACCTTGATGCTTCAGCGATCGCGCTTTCGTAAAAGTCTTTTTGATAATTCAGGTAATCGACCCGTAGGTTCGATGCTCCCTCGATGCTCGCGATGCTGGTACGAAAGTGCTTGCGGATGTTCTCGCGATACGTTCGCAAGCCGTTGTCAGTCTCGAGTTCCCGCCCAAGCGCGGCCGCCGCCTCATAGAGTATGCCGACACCGCCATTGATGAGTGGATACGTCGATCCCTTGCCGATGTAATAGTTGTCGAATCGCTCGCCATGGAAATACAGTCGGCCTTCGGCATCGAGAAAATCCTCCGAAGCTTTCACCGTCGCCTGCATCAGTCGTTCAGCCTCATTCGGCACCAATGGGTTTGTGCGCGTCGCGGCCCCCGGGTGGAAATAGTAGGTCTGATCTGACCCCATCTCGTGATAGTCGACGGTCAGATTCGGCCGCCACTCGTGCCACTTGCGCATCCACGCGCGAGGTTCGGGCTGCGTTAGCAGAAGCCACTGCCGATTCAAGTCGAACCAGTAATGATTCGTTCGTGCGAACTGCCAGTTATACTGATGCTCAATATGTGCGGGATCTCTAATTTCCCGTTGGCCACCGTACGCGTCGAACCAGGCGACGCGTTTCGAATGCCCATCCGGATTGAAGATGGCTGTTACCAGAACAACGCTATTGCCAAGAATGTTTTCAATGCCGTCACCCTGTGCCGCCGCCAAATGATAGATAAACGGCAATGATGCATCCATGCCGCTAGATTCGGCGCCATGAACGCCGTAGTTGATCCATGTAACGACTGGCATGTCGTCGGTAACCGGTTGCTCGAAACTCGGTTCTGTTAACGCGACGTGATTGGTGCGAATCTCATTAAGATGAGCGTGGTTTTCGGGCGATGTTGCAACGACGAATAATATTGGCCGCCGCTCATGCGAATAGCCGATCACCTCGAGTGACAGTCGATCACTCAAGGCTGCAACGCGAGTGATGTACTCAATGAGCTTGTGATGACGAACCGGTTCGTCCCCAAACTCGTGGCCCAGCACGCTTTCCGGCGTTGGAATGTCCGGATCGTAGCGAACATCAGCGGGATACATGTTGTTGTCGGCGTCGCGAACGTCGAACTGAGCCATTGATGTGCTCGCAATCAAACTCAGCGCGACGCTGAGCGACACGTAAACCACCGTCTTCATAGGCCGACCTCTACACAATCAAATGCTAAGATAACGAATGTCACAGCGGCTGTCGCTACTTGGCGACAGCCACAGGTAGTGTGACACACGTCGCGCTTTGAGCGATCCTTCGCGATACCATTATTTCGATACCTTGTATTTTAAAGAGTCGGGAATTCCCGATACTGCGCGGCAAACGGTGAAAAGCATCGACACGAAGTCCCGTTTCATACGGTCGTTTTTGACGGCAACCTTGATCGTCGCATCCCTCGTTGGCTGCGACGTGCAGACGTTTGATGAAGCGGTAGCCAGTACTAACAATGGCTCGCCGCCACCACCACCGCCGCCACCACCGCCGCCGCCGCCACCGCCACCGTTCGGCCCGAACTTCTCGGAAATCCAGGCGAGCCTTTTCACGCAGACATGTGCAACCGCCAACTGCCACTCGGGTGGAAACCCGCCGGCAAATCTAAATCTCGAGGCGGCGAACAGCTATGCGATGTTGGTCGGTATCGCAAGCACCCAGGATGCGAATATCCTGCGTGTGAACCCAGGAAATCCAGACACGAGTTACCTAATTCAAAAGTTGGAGGGCACTGCGGGTTCGGGCGTACAAATGCCGCCGAACAATCCGATTTCTCAGGCCGAGATCGATGTTATTCGTCAATGGATAACGGCTGGGGCGATCGACGATCGAGTACCGGCCGCGGACCCGATACGTGTGTCGTCGCTATCGCCGTTGCCAAATACCGACCTCGCGGCCGCACCAAACCAGATTATCGCTGGTTTTGATCGCGACCTCGATGCGTCAACCGTTAACGCCAACACCTTCATTCTCGTTGCCAGCGGCCAAGATGGCACGTTTGCCGACGGTAATGAAACACAAATTGCGGCGGTATCAATTACCGTTCCGGGCGGGAACCCCGCGAGTGCCGTTTTCGACGTGACCGGCGTTAATCTTGCCGACGACACGTATCAGGTAAGCCTGCTCGGTGATGGCGCGTCGATCATCATGGACCAGGATGCAAACGCGCTCGACGGCGAGTATATCGGCGCCTTCCCATCCGGTAATGGCACGGCGGGCGGTGACTTCATTGCACAGTTTTCGATTACGACGCCGGTCGTGATTGGCCCGACACTGGACCAGATTCAAGCGGTCGTTTTCGGCCCATTGTGTTCCAGTTGCCACTCCGGACCGACCGGCAATGTTCTCCCGTCTGGCATGGACCTAACAACCGCAGACGCGAGTTTCCTGGCCTTGGTCAATACGCCGAGTATTCAGGACCCGATGATTATGCGGGTGCTGCCAACCCAGCCGGACAATAGTTACCTGATCCAGAAGATGGAAGGCAACGCCGGAACTATAATGCCGCCGACCGGGATGCTAGATCCCGCGATCATTGCCGAGATTCGGCAATGGATCCTTGACGGTGGTCTGCGCTAATTAGTTGGGATCTTTGTTGCCGACCTACCGCTGATTCCGCACAATAGCGGCAGGGGGATCCAACATCATGGCTTTAACGTCCGCTGGCGACAGCCCGCAAACCTGGTCTTCGGGCTACGCATTCATTCTTGCCGCAGTGGGCGCAGCCGTCGGTCTCGGCAATATCTGGAAATTTCCGTACGTCGTTGGCGTCAGTGGCGGTGGCGCATTCGTGCTCATCTACGTCGTCTGCGTGATATTTGTTGCGATTCCGATCCTGATCGGCGAGCTGCTGATTGGTCGTCGCGGGAATCACAGCCCACCGCTTGCAATGCGTGCAGTTGCCGCCGACTCGGGACGCTCGAAGCACTGGTCCCTGGTCGGCTGGATGGGTTTGTTGGTGGGCTACTTTATTGCTACGTACTACAGCGTCATTGCCGGCTGGACGCTTGCGTATATCTTCAAAGCGCTAGGCGGATTCGGTGGCGCTTCGCCAGCGAACGTCTCGCAACAATTTGAAGCGTTGCAGGCCGATCCTACCCAGATGACTATTTGGCATACCGTGTTCATGGTTATTGCTTTGTTGATCGTCGGGCAAGGGCTGCACGGCGGTATCGAGCGTGCGGTGAAGATTCTGATGCCGACATTGTTCGGTATGCTGGTTGTGATGATTGGCTACGCAGCAGTGGAGGGAGATTTTAAGGCAGCTGTCGATTTTCTGTTTAGCACGGATTTCAGCAAGATCGACAGCCGCGTAGTTTTGAGCGCCATTGGGCAGGCATTCTTCTCGATTGGCGTCGCAATGGGTCTGATGATGGTGTACGGCGCCTATGTACCGAAGAGTGTTTCATTGACAAAATCGGCGGTGATCATTGCCGGTGCGGACACACTGGTCGCGCTGCTTGCCGGTTTGATGATATTCCCGTTAGTGTTCGCCAATAACCTGGATCCTGGATCCGGCCCGGGACTGATTTTTCGCACATTGCCAACAGCATTCGCCGGCATGTCAGGCGGTGCAATTTTCGGAGCATTGTTTTTTCTGTTGCTGGCATTTGCTGCTGTAACTTCCATCATCGCCTTGTTGGAGCCGATCGTCGCTTTTGCGGAGGACAAATGGGGCATGTCGCGGCGAAACGGTTGTCTGGTATTTGGTTCGTTGGCCTGGTTAATCGGACTGGCCAGCGTATTGTCATTCAACGCCTGGGCCAACTTCACACCACTTGGGATGTTCGACGTATTCGAAGGCATGACAATTTACGATCTCATCGACTACTTTACGGCAAACTTGCTGATGCCTCTTGGCGGCATCTTAATGGCGGTTTTCGTAGGCTGGCGTTTGCGGCGCAACGTTCTGACTGAAGAGTTATCTTTCGTGAGTCCAACGCTGGTCAAGATCTGGCTGTGGATGATTCGAATTGTTGCACCGCTCGCTATCGTCGCCGTTTTGTACAGTAGCCTATGAGCAAGAAAAGCAGCGATGGCGGTATTGTCGATCCTCGCGATATCGCCGCGGAGGATATTCACTGGGATCAGGACATCACCTATGGTGGGTACCTGTCACTCGACAAACTACTCGACTGCCAGAAACTACGCACCGACGCACACGACGAAATGATGTTCATGATTATCCACCAGGCTTCCGAATTGTGGATGAAGCTCTGCCTTCATGAAATTAAAGCGGCGATGACCGAGGTTGAGCACGACAATCTCGATGGTACGTTCAAAATGCTGTCGCGTGTGTCGCGTATTCAAAGTCAGCTGCGTTTGAGCTGGTCTGTGCTTTCGACGATGACGCCGTCTGACTATCGTGGCTTTCGTGACGAATTAGGCCAGAGCTCCGGCTTCCAGTCTTTCCAGTACCGTGAAATCGAATATTCTCTCGGTAACAAGAACGCGGAGCTGATTGAGGTACACCGCAAAAAACCTCAGCGGTACGAGCGGCTCAAGGCGGCGCTGTACGCACCGAGTTTTTACGATTTGTGTCTGCAATTGCTGGCCCGTAGAGGCTTCGATATTCCTGAAAAATATCTTCAACGGGACTGGTCGCAGCCCTACGTCGCATCCGACAGTGTCGAGGCGGCCTGGGCCAAAGTCTACTCATCGACGAAGGAAAACTGGGACTTATACGAATTGGCTGAAAAGCTCGTCGACCTCGAGTATGAGTTTCAAATGTGGCGATTCAGTCACATGAAAACGGTCGAGCGAATCATCGGCTACAGTCGCGGTACCGGCGGCACCAGCGGCGTTTTGTTCTTAAAGAAAGCACTCGATCTGCAGTTCTTCCCGGAGCTCTGGAGCGTTCGAACCCGGCTCGAGATATCGTAACGACTTACTCAATGCATTAGTTTTTCGTACGCAACTTGAAAGCAATTAGTCCTTGTAGACCTTGCCGTTCTTCATGACGAAGTCGACGTCGAGCAATTCCTCGATGTTTTCCAGCGGTGATCGGTCGACGGCGATGATATCGGCGAACTTACCCGTTTCGATCGTTCCGATCGAATCGCTCATGTCGATCAGATCGGCCGCGTTAATCGTTGCAGCGATGATAACGTCGATCTCCGACATCCCAGCCTTGACCATCAATACCGCTTCTTCGGCATTCGTACCGTGCGCCGACACGCCGCTGTCTGTGCCGTAGGCAACATTGACACCGGCTTCATGCGCCTTTTCGAAATTGCCCGCCATGTCATTGCCGACACGCAGTGCTTTTTCCCTGATCGGATCGCTCATGAAGTCGGATTCGACGGCCATCGTGGCGACCGTCTTGCCAGCGAGCAGCGTCGGTACGAGGTAGGCACCCGTCTCCTTGAACATACGAATCGCCCGCGGTCCGGTATAGGAGCCATGCTCGATGCTGGCGACGCCGGCCTCAAGCGCGGCAACGATGCCGTCTTCGTGATGTGCATGTGACGCAACCTTGCGGCCCATTCGTGCCGCCGCTTGAACGACCTCCCGCAGCTCGTCCATCTCCATTTGTTGTCCGGTCCCGGTTGCCCGATCAGTAAGAACGCCGCCAGTAGAGGTAATCTTGATCAAGTCGGCGCCGTACTTGATCGCATTACGCGTGGCGCGACGGCAGTCAAACGGCCCGTCGCAAATGCTTGGTGTTGTCCACAATTCCATCAGCTCGGGCTGCACGCCGCTGATATCGGCATGGCCGCCGGTAATGCCAACACCGCCGGCTGCGATGATGCGTGGGCCGTCAACCCAGCCATTATTAATCGCATCGCGCATCGCATACATTTCTTGTGGCGACGAGCCGACGTCACGCACCGTCGTGAACCCGGCCATCAGCGTCTTCATCGCGAAATGCAGGCTCCGCATCTGCATGAGCTGCGGCGACATTTTCAGATTTTCGGTATCGTTCTCCGGCCCGAGTTCTCCCTGCAAATGCACGTGCATATCCATCAAGCCAGGGAGCACAAATCGGTTTCTCATATCGATCACATCGACGTTGCCGCCGAATTCCGACGCATTCAAAAAACCGCTTCGAACTTCCTGGATACGGTTGTCCTGCACAACAATCGTTTGGTTCCGTAATGGCCGCTCGCCAGGTATCGCCAAAAGCTCGCCGGCGTGGATCAAGGTCACCTCCGCGAACGCAGTATGTACGCAGGCCAGCAAAAGAACGATAGAAATAAGGTTCAAAACACGAATACTTGCGCGAGCAGTCATCGGAGACTCCTGGTTTTTGCTTTTCGCCACTGTATAGGAATCGTACTCGTGAATCACATTTTCCGACTGCGTTTCTGTTTGGTTTCGTGTAGCGTACAGCCATCATTGATTTGGGGTCCGGCTGGACCAGTCTCATATTGTGGTGCAACTGAAATCGCCCGGCTGGTGGGCCGGTGTCGCGTTAGCGGTTTTCGTGTCATTGAGTGCGACGTTTTCGGCGCGCTGGTTTGGCGAATCCGTTCTGGGCTTTGCGAAAAGCCCGGTCAGCGCAATCATGATGGCCATTATTATTGGCATGTTGGTCGCCAATACGATTCGATTGCCTGAGGGATTGAAACCTGGCTTGAAATTTTGTGCCAGTACGATTCTTCGCCTCGGCATCATGTTGCTTGGCATTCGACTGAGTCTGTTGGGCGCCGGGACATTCACATTGGTGGCGCTACCGTTCGTTATTGCGGCAATCGCCATCGGCTTGCTAACAGTGGGTGTACTGGGCCGTTATCTTGGACTTACCCGTCAGCTGGCAGGATTGATCGCCGTGGGCACGAGCATATGCGGTTGCACGGCGATCGTTGCAACGGCACCTCTAATCAAAGCCAACGAATCCGAGGTCAGTTATTCAATCGCTTGTGTAACCGTGTTCGGCGTTGCTGCGATGTTCCTATACCCGCTGTTGGCACATTACACTTTCGGGCTTCAGCCAGAGCTTGCAGGCCTGTTCCTGGGCACGTCAATTCATGAGACGGCGCAGGTTGCCGGTGCCGGCATGATGTACGAGTCTCAATACAATGCGCCGGTGGCGCTAGATATTGCGACCGTTACGAAGCTGGTGCGAAACTTGTGCATGATCGCGGTGATTCCACTGGTCGGCGTGTTGTATAGCAGCCAACGAACGGCAGCGGAGACGGCAGAAGTCCACTGGTTGTCATTGATTCCGTGGTTCATCGTCGGATTTGCATTAATGTCGGCGGTTAGGACCATTGGTGACCTCGGTGATCGGCCCTTTGCGTTGCTAGAGCCCGATCAATGGCGCGGGACGGTCGAGTTTATTCGCAACACAGCTGAACGCTTGTTACTTGTCGCGATGTCGGCCGTAGGCCTCACGTCAATGTTTGCAGGCATTATTAAGATAGGCATGCGGCCGTTCGCATTGGGCCTGTTCGCGGCGTTGGTCGTTGGCGGAGTCAGTTTCGTCTTGATCTCGACTTTTGGCGCGACGCTGATGCGTCTTCTTGGCGTTTAAAAATCAACCGCGCTTGGCGACGAGAATCGACAGCACGTTCGTCTCGTCGAGTTTTATACCGTCATCTACAAACGTTTCGAACTCACCTTCGTGTCTGTATACAACGCAGTTTCGACCAGCTGCCTTGGCATAGTATAGAGCTTCGTCCGCGTTTTGAAGAACTTCTTCCGCTGTTGCGGCTGACGTTGGTTCAGCGGCAGCGACGCCGACGCTGACCGTAACCACGTCGTGATTTGATCCCGGATGGCTGACTTCGAGTTCGACGACTGCATTGCGCATTCGTGAAGCGACAACGAGCGCATTGTTCATGGTCGTATTGCCAAGCACGGCAACGAATTCCTCGCCGCCGTAGCGAGCGACCAGGTCGAGCGGCCTCGCAGCGCAGGTTGATATGGCTTGTGCGACTTGCGTCAAACACTGATCCCCTGCCTGGTGGCCGAGTTTGTCATTGAAGATCTTAAAGTAATCTATGTCGAGCAAGACTATCGCTGCCGCAGACGACTCGCGTTTTCCCAGGCGCCAGATCCGTTTCTGATAGGCATCGAACTCGCGACGGTTGGCGATGCCGGTTAACGCATCAACTTTGCTCAAATCCCTCAGACGCTCGTTCGCCTCCTCAAGATCGGCCGTGCGATCGGCAACCTCGGCCTCCTTCTGGACTATTGCTCGGGTCAACTTGGAGCGCAACTCGTCACCGGCGGCAATCGACCCGCTTAGGCGTCGATAGCTAGTCTTGAGCTTCTTCGACCGCTCACGAATTTGCCGAAACAGCGGCCGAAACTCGGCGAACGTATTGGCAGGTGTGCGAATCACTTCATCATGTGTATCGAGATCGAAACTCGCTATCGCAGCATTCATATCCGCGATGGATTGTGTGACGCGACGAACGATTGCGAGTGCGAGGACCAGTGAGACGAGCCAAGCGATGAATCCAAGCAATGCCGCGGATCGATAATCCGCCAGCAGTTGTGCGGTGATCACGTCAAGCGGTACGCGCAAGTATAACGTCCAGCCGTTGTGAGTCTGAGACGCGACGCCAAGGAAATCAGCCGGATCGTGGTTCGAATCCGCATCGAACCTGTATACAGTGCCGTGTCCGGCCGTGCTGCCGGTTGTCAGCAGGGGATTGCCGCTAATGTTTTCCAGCGGTGCGAAGCCAGCGGACTCGCTGGAGTAAATAACGCGGCCGTTCTGGTCGGTCAGCAGCACGACAGCACCGTGGAGGCCGGCACGTTCGTTGTCGATACGCTCAAATGCGCGTAGATCGAGCGATCCTTCAATAATGCCTACAAGCGCACCATCATCGTTTCTCAATGGCGCGCTAATTCCGACAATCGGATCACTACCGAGGTTTCTGCCCTGGAATACCTGTGATACGAATGATGACCCGGTCGCCATTGGTTCCTTGAAGTACTCGCGATCACCGACGTTATGTGCCTGTAAGTCTGGAACCGCGGCGAGAAAGCCGGTCATGTTGGAAGTCGCCGTGACGATGTCGCCGTTAGCATCGGCGTTGAGCATCGTCAAAAAGTCGCTGTATACCTTGTGATACAGCAATAACGAATGCGTCATCTGCGCTTCATCAAACGAGTTTGCTGCGCTAATCGCGGACGCGGCACTCGTGATACCGGATAGATGTTTGTCAATGAACTGATCGATCGCGTAGCTGACGGCTTCGGCTGATTCTTGCAGGCGGTACGCCGTGCGTTCGACACGACTTTGAGCGGATCGCTCAGCGAGGATAATTCCGAGCGCGAACACTGGTAGTGAGCCGACTATTGAGAGACCGACAACTAGGCTGCGGCGCAGCGTGCCACCACGCACCATACGATTCAGCGTTTCGTTACCTGCTGCGAGAACGAAGTGGCCAAACGCGAACAACAACAGTGTGCCTAGCAACGCGTAGGCGATTGTGTTCGCCCACGAGTGCCAGGGTAGAAGCTCAGCTACCGTTGACGCCGAATTCACGGTTCAAACTTAAAAAAGACTGGCGGACCCGAGACCGAGGTTGTACGGATCAGTGCCTCGGCACGCGTTGTCCTCAATCTCGAGTTCGCAAGGAGCGATTCCGCTCATCCAAACGGTTCTGCCCCTCTCATCGGTGAACACCTTCGGGGGAGGCCGCAAAATTCGGACCGTATCGCCGTTGTTATCTGTCAATGACTGCCGCATACGGAAGATTTCGGCAGTCGCGGCGATTTCTTTAGCGTATCAGTGGCTTAATTATTGCACTCGATGTCGATCGTCTCGGGACCCACGCCATTGTCATCCTGCAGCTTTGTTTGTTGATTGTTGCCGTGATCAATTGACAGAATCGGATAGTGAGTTTCCATTTTGTCGCCAATGGCGCTCATTATGCTCGTGCTTCCGAATGCTCCGACACCCATCTTATCCATGTAAGACTGAAATACCGCGAACATACGTTTGTTATTGCCGCCGACCAATGCGCCGCCATTGACATCGGAATTCCGGGCCGCCCAGACAGTATGCTTTATCGTGCCTGTACGTACGTCGCGTACTTGAAACTCTTCCGTGTCAAAATCATCGATCGTTCGAGTATTGCCAGTTTCGACGAGTTCCAGTTCGTCGCGCGGACGCATCATTGGGTTGGTGCGACCGCCAAGGGCTTTGCGCATCTGCTCGGCCATTTGCGGATTCTGTTTGGCCATTTCGGCGAATGCCTTGTCCATCTCAACCTGAGCGGCCTGCATTTCCTGTTGGTAATCGGCCATATCAGCCGCGGAATACCCACCAGGAGCCTCGCTGTCGGCGCCGAAGCGTTGGCACTCGCCGCCGTGAACAGAGATGACTTCCTCAGTAGCGGCTTTGAACACCATTTTATCTTGCAATGCGCCGCGGCCCGTCATCGCCTGCATGCTAGAACCCGATGCGCTGGCCGTTGTATCGACCCCGTAGGTTAGAAACATCGTATCGCCGTTTTCGTAGGCGACGATTTCGTTAATGGCCGTCGTTGTGCCATTGGCGTCCAACACGATAGACGTATGTTTTACGGGTCTCTCCGCGAATGCGGGTGTGACCAAAAAGCTCAATGCCAGAGCCAGGATTGCACGTGTTGCCATGTTCATCTCCCGTTTTTCTTGCTTATGCGATAAACATAGCCGCGCGTTAGCGGCAAGTCCACTGTCGACCAGCTGGTCGATTTAGGCGTTCATGCGCGTTAGTAGCTTTCTGCAGTGTACACTGCATTTCGAAATGATCGATCTGTATTCCTGGTCTACGCCGAATGGGCGCAAAGCTTCGATAATGCTGGAGGAAACCGGCCTCGAATATTGCGCTCATGCTGTCGACATAGGTAAGGGTGAGCAGTTTGCAGCGGAATTCTTAAAAATAAGTCCGAACAATAAGATACCGGCGATAGTCGATCGCGAAACTGAAATATCGCTTATGGAGTCGGGTGCGATTCTGATCTACCTGGCAGAAAAAACTGGACAGTTTTTACCGTCGGCAGGTGAGCCTCGCGCCCGTGTGCTTGAGTGGCTAATGTTTCAGATGGGCGGTATCGGACCGATGCTTGGCCAGGTACATCACTTCCTGCGCTATCACCCTGACGTCTCGGAATATGCGGCAGTGCGATATAGCGAAGAGGGTAAGCGCCTATATGGCGTGCTGGACAAACGCCTGTCACATTCGGAGTATCTCGGCGGTAGCGATTATTCGATCGCCGATATTGTAACCTGGCCATGGATATCGCGTTTTGAGTGGCAGCAAATTGATCTGGATGAATATCCACATGTTCGTGAATGGTACACGACGGTCGCTGCCAGGCCCGCTGTGCAACGCGGTTACGACGTTCCCCGGAAGACGAATAAGATTCCGCTGCCCTGATGAGTCAGACTCGAAACGGCATTGCCGCCAAAATCGCAAAAGCGTTATCGGACGTAGAATCGAATGAGCTAAAAGCGACAATCGTCTCGACGCTGTTTGTATTTATCCTAATGGCGTCGTATTACATTCTACGGCCCGTGCGGGACGCAATGGCAAGCGACTGGACGGACACGGAAGTCAGCTTCCTCTGGAACATCAATTTTTTCGTCAGTGCCGGTATTGTCGCTGTCTACGGCTTTGCCGTGTCTCGAGTCAAACTGAAAAGCATTGTGCCAGCAATGTACGCTTTCTTTGCGCTGACGTTTATTACATTTTACTTTGGGGTCGCTGCGGTCTCCGATCGCGTACTTGTTGATAAAGCTTTTTATCTATGGGTGAGCGTATTCGCACTGTTCCATGTATCTGTGTTCTGGACTTTCATGGCGGATACATTCAACAAAGGGCAGGCCAGGCGGCTGTTCGGCATTATTGGCGCAGGTGCCAGTGCCGGTGCGTTGTTTGGTCCAGCCATACCAACATTGTTTGCAAGTACTCTAGGTACGGATAATTTGATGCTAATCGCATCAGTCGGACTGATGCTGGTCATTCCGCTCGTGTTTTATATGTACTACCTAAAAAGTACGGAGCTAGGGAACGAAGATCTTGCTGCGGATACGCGGAAAGCCGTTATGGGCGGCAACTGGTGGCACGGCTTTAAGGCGTTTATTACAAATCCCTACTTGCTCGGCATTGGCGCATTCATACTCTTGTACGTTTTCATCGGCTCGTTCGTCTATTTCGAACAAAAAAACCTGCTCGCCGACTTCACACGGCCAGAGCGTGCGCAGATCCTTGGTGGTATTGACTGGATGGTTAATCTGTTGACGTTTGGCCTGGCGTTTTTTGTCACCGGCAGAATTGTCAATAAATTAGGCATGTCGGTTGGGCTCGCGTTGATGCCCGTACTCATCTGT
>Ga0224508_10001170_pt1 | contig 23776 bp, 25 predicted proteins | sample SF_Jan12_sed_USG_4_FD_170157 | JGI IMG/M metagenome (GOLD analysis project Ga0224508, IMG submission 170157) | Sediment microbial communities from San Francisco Bay, California, United States - SF_Jan12_sed_USGS_21 | ecosystem: Environmental > Aquatic > Marine > Sediment | place: USA... | reverse complement strand
AGTCATCGGTGATCATCGGCGACCGTCGCGGCTACTCGGTGACGACAACGATCAACCAGGTAACAACCGAGAGCGTCGAGTTTCTCGAGTCCGGCGTCATCCTGCGCGTGACGCCATCAGTCGATAATGACGGCCAGGTGATGCTGGACATCAATCCGGAGGTCAGCACTGGCGTGATCGACCCACTAACCGGCATACCGTCGCAGACGACGACCGAGGTAACGACGCGCATGATCGTTGCAGATGGCCAGACGATCTTCGTCGGCGGGCTGATCAAGAATCGTGTTGACGAGAGCAAGCGCGGCATTCCGGTGATCAGCCGAGTGCCTGTCGTCGGCCAGTTGTTCTCGAACCGACAGCAGGTCAGCACCAACACGGAAACTATCGTCCTGATTACGCCAACGGTGATTACGCCGACGACGGCGACCATTGACGAGGGCTCGATCGACAAGATCGAGCGTCTGGAGCTGGACCAGAACTCGGGCATCAAGAAACTCGACAGGGAAATTGATGGCTTCTTCGGCGGGACCTCCGCCAACTCGACGTCGTCATCGGTATCCGCCACCAACGATTGAAACTTTCGGGCCGGGACCCGATCATAGCCTGAAACTCCAGTGTCCATGAGGGCCAGGAATGATCAAACGACTTTTCGTTCAGGTTACGGAAGCAATCTCTGTAACGGATTCGACCTCTGCAAAAGCTGCAGACCGTGAAGCGGCGTTGCGGCTCGCAACGGCGGTGCTCATGATCGACGTTGCGCGTGCCGATCATGTGTTCGAAGAGAGCGAGTTCGACCGGGTACTGCATCTTGTCGAGAAGCATTTCCGGCTGACGCCCGAACAGGCGGCAGAGCTTGTCAACGAGGCCACCGATAAAGCAGACGAGCTGATCTCCGCGCACGAATTCACGCAGCATCTGCACAAGCATCTCGACGAGGACGAGAAGGCGCGCATCGTCGGCTTGCTCTGGCAGATCGCCTACGCCGATGGCCGACTGGACAGATACGAGGACTCCCTGGTACGGAAGATCAGCGATTTGCTTTACGTGAGCCGCGGCCGCGTCATGCGCCTCAAGCACGACGCCGAACGCGCCGCAGGTTGAAGCCGCACTGGCCGGCTTCAGACCGCGTCGAGCACCCGCCGCAGCCTTGATTTGACGTCGCGCGCAAGCGGCACGACATCCGGATTGTCGACGAGCGACATGACCGCCTCCGGATCCATGAAGCTCACCGACACCTGGCCCGCATCGTCCTCACGCACGAGCACGTTGCAAGGGAGAAGCAGCCCTATGTCAGGCACCGCGTTTACGGCCTGGTAGGCGAGCGGTGGGTTGCAGGCACCGAGAATTCGGTAACGCGGCATGTCTTTGTCGAGCTTTTCTTTCATCTTCGCCGCCACGTCGATATCCGAGAGTACGCCGAAGCCTTCGGCTTGCAGCTCGGCCGTCACCTTGTCGATAGCGGCATCGAAATCGAGCGCCAGTTCTTTGCCAAATCCAAATGCGGTTTCCATGAGTGTTACTCCGTGTTTCCCGGCAACTGCGGCCGGCAATAGATATCCTGTAACAGGTGAATGACCCGGTCGGCCGGGCCGTCCGCCAGCGAGTAGTAGATCGTCTGCGATTCGCGCCGCGTCTGCACCAGGCCCTCGCGCCGCAGGCGCGCCAGCTGCTGCGACAGCGCCGACTGGCTCAGCGGGATCAGGTCGTTGAGGTCACCCACCGAGCGCTCGCCGTCGCCGAGCACGCACAGGATCATGAGCCGGCTCTCGTTGCCGAGCGCTTTCATCAGGTTGGCGGCGTCCGCCGCGTGCTCACGCATCAGCTCCGCGGGAAGCATCTCAAGCGGCTGTTTTCGTGCGCTTTTTTGGGGTCTCGCCATATCAGCACCAGTCGGTTGTCGAGTGTTGCGGGCATTCCGTATAGCCACAACGGCCAGTATAGATCATACTAAATTAGAAATCTATAATTTATTCTTTACTAATTTAGTTTATTTAAATATACTGCCGGCCAGACCAATTCCCGATCCGGACAAACCCGCTATGAAACACGCCGTTATCCACCTCGCGACCGAGCGCCCCCGTACCGTTTACGCAGCGGTCGTGCTGCTCGTCGTTCTGATGGGCGCCCTGATCAGCCGCATCGAGATTGATACCGACCCCGAGAATATGTTGCCGGCGACGCAGTCCGATCGTGTATTTCATAACGCCACCGAAAAGCGCTTTACCTACCACGACGCCATCGTAGTCGGCGTTGTCAACGAGAGCCACCCGAACGGCATCTATAATGTAGAGTCACTTGCCGCATTGCACAGCCTCAGCCTGTCGATCCTGCAACTCGACGGCGTAATAAACCCGGACCTGGCGTCGCTTGCGCGCGTGGATAACATCGAGCAGGAAGGTGTCGGCACAATCCGCTTCGAGTGGCTGATGCGTGACGCGCCCGTTACAACGCAGCAGGCGCTGGAGATTCGCGACAAGGTCAATCGCCTGCCGCTGCTCAAGGACTCCCTCGTATCCGGGGACGGCAGGGCAGCGACGATTTACGTGCCGATCGCCAGCAAAGACCTCAGTTATCCGCTGTCACTCGAGATCCGCGAGCTGATCGAGCAGCTGGATAGCGACGATGTCTATCACATCACGGGCCTGCCGGTCGCCGAGGACACCTTCGGCCACGACATGTTCGTGCAGATGGGAGTTTCGGCACCCCTCGCCGGCCTGATGATTTTCGTGCTGATGCTGTACTTCTTCCGCAGCGCGCAGCTCGTCATTGCACCGATGCTGGTCGCGATGGCGACCGTGATCATCAGCATGGGCTTGCTGATCGGCATGGGTTTCACGGTGCACATCATGAGTTCGATGATCCCGATATTTCTCATGCCGATCGCGGTCGTCGACTCCGTGCATATCATGTCGGAGTTTGCAGACTCCTACCGACCCGGTGCTGATAAGAAGATCATCATCTCTCGCGTCGTCGAACACCTGTTCACCCCGATGTTATTCACTTCGCTGACGTCTGCGGTTGGCTTTCTTTCTTTGCTATTGACGCCGATACCGCCCGTGCAGGTATTCGGCGCTTTCGTGGCCTTCGGCATCCTGTTGGCGTTTCTGCTGACGATCGTAATGATCCCGGCCTACATCATCGGCATGAAGCCGGCAGCGCTAGACAAGCTCGCCACGCGCTCGAAAACACCGCATACCGACACGCTGCTGGCACGCGTCCTGCGCCGGAGCGGCCGCTTTGCTATGCGGCGCGGCAAGCTGATCACCGGCATAGCCGTGCTGCTGGTGGCCGTCAGTGTGGCGGGCATCTATCGAATCGAGATCAACGACAACCCGGTGCGCTGGTTCAAGGCCAATCATCCGATCCGCGTAGCCGACGCTGTGCTCAATGAACATTTCGCCGGTACCTACGATGCGTTTGCGGTGCTGACTTATCGTAATGAGAAAGCGCTGCCTGAGTTTCGGGCGAGTGCAAGCAAGCTGTTGGCAAACGTCGATGCGAAATTTGCGGCAACCGTTCGCGACCGGCTGGACGCAGACGCGTCTGACAGCGGTGCCTATTACGGCGACCTGATCGCTGCAGTCGACGATGCCCTGTTCGACGCCGAGGGCAATGCGACCATCGATTCACTGGAACAGCTGATGGCGCTTGCCGAAGACGCGCAGGTCAGATCCAAATATTTTCAGCGGCCCGAGGTTCTCGGCATGATCAGCGACATACAGCAGGCCCTGAACGATTCCGGGCTTGTGGGTAAATCCAACGCAGTGACCGACGTCGTCAAGGTCGTTAACCGAGAGCTGCGCGGTGGCGATGATGCGCAGTACCGCATTCCTGATACCGTACCGGCAGTTGCGCAGACGCTGATGCAATACCAGTCGTCCCATCGTCCGCACGACCTTTGGCACATCGTGACGCCCGACTTCACGTCCACGGCGATTTGGCTGCAGCTCAAGAGCGGCGATAACCAGGACATGAGTCGCGTCATCGATTTTCTCGACGAGTATCTCGCCGCCAACCCGCTGCCGGCCGATGTCGAAATACGCTGGGCGGGGAAGACCTTTATCAACGTCGTGTGGCAGGACGTCATGGTGACCGGCATGTTGAAGAGCCTGCTTGGCGCATTTGTTGTCGTGTTCCTGATGATGGCGTTCCTGTTTCGCAACGCCCGCCTTGGCCTGCTCGCCATGGTGCCGCTGTCCGTTACCATAGTGGGTGTCTACGGCATCATCGGCTGGGTCGGCAAGGACTACGATATGCCGATCGCGGTTTTGTCGTCGCTGACACTGGGCCTGTCCGTCGACTTCGCAATACATTTCATCGAGCGCACGCGTGCGCTGCTAAGAAGCAGCGGTTCTTTTGCAGCGGCCAGCGAACAGATCTTCGAGGAACCCGCGCGGGCCATTGCGCGCAATGCCATTGTCATTGCGATCGGCTTTACGCCACTGTTCTTCGCGCCGCTTGTTCCGTACATCACGGTGGGCGCCTTCATGGCGGCTATCATGGCGCTGTCCGGCGCAACGACGCTGATTCTGCTGCCCGCGATACTGTCCTGGGCCGGGCCGTGGTTGTTCCCGGAAATGCGTAAACGGGGCGCGTTCGCCATCGCGGCGGCTGAACCCGCGCACGGCTGAGCAAAAGGAGGAACGTCGATGTATCGAGAAATTCTACCGGCGCTGGCAGCCCTGGCCTTTGCGGCGCCCGGTAACGCCGAAGTGCTGACCAGCGCCGACGAGATCGTTGCCAGGGCAGATCTTGCCGCCTACTACGCCGGTGCAGACGGTCGCTCTGAGGTGCGCATGATCATCAGCGACGCGCAGGGCCGGCAGCAACGCCGCCAGTTCACTGTACTACGGCGCAATATCGAGGATGGGGGCGATCAGCAGTTTCTCGTCGTCTTCAGTCAGCCGTCCGACGTACGCAACACGGTATTTCTCGTCGACAAGCACATCGATCGCGACGACGACCGCTGGTTGTATTTGCCGGGCCTCGATCTCGTCAAGCGCATCTCTGCCGGCGACAAGCGCACAAGTTTCGTCGGCGCTCACTACTTCTATGAAGACGTGTCCGGTCGACGTCCGGCCGATGACACCCACGAACTCGTCGAGACTACAGATGAATACTACGTTCTCAAACACGTGCCGATCGATCCGGCGAACGTGGAATTCGTCAGTTACATCACCTGGATCGATCGCGAGACCTTTCTGCCGATGAAAATCGAGTACACGAATTCGGCGGGTAACGTCTATCGGCGCGTCGAGGTGTTCGACGTCGAAGAGTTTGAGGGTCATCCCACGGTGACCACGAGTCGCGTGTCCGACCTGCTGACCGGCGGCCAGACGGATATGCAGTTCCGCTACATCAAGTATGACATCGGCCTGCCGGAGACCGTATTCACCGAGCGCTCGTTGCGCAATCCACCGCGCGACTGGCTCAAGCGTCCGGAGAGCTGATCGCAGCCTGATGTCATGAAGCCCTGGCCGCTACTGTTGCTCCTGTCGACGACGCTGTTCGCCCAGGACGACCTGTGGGACGACGAGGACTGGGGCGAGGAAGAAACGGGCACGGTGTGGAGCGGCTTTGTCGAGGGCAGTCTCGGCACGCGCCTGGACACCGATCCTTTAATTGACAACAAGAGCACGCTCGAGGAGCTGCGGCTGCGCGCCGAGTCGGAGTGGTCACCCGGCAAGGCTACCATCGGTTTCAAAGCAGACGCTGCCTATGACGGTGTCACCAACGAATGGGACATCGAAGTCAGGGACCTGACGGCCGCATTCACACTCGGCGAGAATTTCGACCTCAAGATCGGCCGCCAGGTACAGACCTGGGGCACGGGCGACCTCGTGTTCCTCAATGACCTGTTTCCGAAAGACTTCGTGTCCTTTTTCGCCGGGCGCGACGATGACTACCTCAAGGCACCGGGCAATGCCGTACGCATCAGCCGTTTCTCGTCTGCATTCAATGTCGATTTCGTCTGGACGCCGGTGTTCGAGCCCGACGTTTACCTGACGGGAGAGCGCTTTTCGTTTTTCTCGCCGCTGGCGGGCGTCAATGTCGCACCGCGGCCACCATTGTCCGCAATCGAACCCGAAGAAAAATTTGCCAACGGCGAGTTTGCATTGCGTCTTTATCGCACGATCGAGGGGCGCGAGTACGCCCTGTACGGCTACCGCGGCTATTTCAAACAGCCGAACGCACTGACTCCGTCACTCGAAGCGACCTTCGCGCCACTCACCGCATTGGGCGCAAGCCTGCGCCAGCCGCTCGGGCCCGGCCTGTTCAACGTAGAAGGGTCTTATTACCTGTCGCGCAACGACAGCAGCGGCTCGGACCCGCGCGTACCGAACGATCAGCTGCGCCTGCTCGCGGGCTACGAATGGGAAGCCAGACCCAATTTCACCGTTGCCCTGCAATACTACCTGGAGTGGACGCTCGATCACGACGAGCTGATCGCGAACATCGCCGCTCCCGAATTTGCGCCCGACGAACGCAGACACCTGTTGACGAATCGGCTGACTTACCGTGCCGGCCGCGACAAGCATACGCTGTCGCTGTTCACCTTTTTTTCGCCGAGCGATGGCGACTTTTATTTGCGGCCCGGCTACACCTACCGCTACAGCGATCAGTGGTCACTGACGACAGGCGGCAACCTGTTCGGGGGTAATGACCGTCACACTTTTTTTAGTCAGCTGCAGGACGCCAGCAGCGTTTACGTGCGCGTCCGCTATCACTATTAACAGATACCGCGGCAAGAACCGCGCCAGCGGACCGATCGATTATCGGCCAGGCCTGTCAGTCTTTGGCAACGGCGTCCCGAATCCGCGCGTAGCCGAGCTTTAGTTCGTGCCCTAGCTTGCCCAGCGCATCGCCGAGGCCTGCGCCCGTCTCCTTGAGCTTGGCGTCACCGGCAAATTGTTTCGCTTTGCCCGAGAATTCCTCCATCTTCTCCTCGAGTTCGTCCCACTCGTCCCTGACTTCCTTTGATGCGAGATTCATCTGCACGCGCAGCTCGTCGCGCTTTTGTTTCAGGTCCTCGAACAGGTCGTCTAAATCGCTCATGTCACTCTCCTCGCAAACTTACCAGTAGTTTATTGGGCCACCGTGCGCAAATGAAAGCGGAGAAATACCTACGCGCACGAACCGGGGGACTGCACTCCGGGCCGTACTCTTGTTATATAATCGCCCGCCATCGCCCGGGCGGGCTGCCGGGACCACCACTAGCAACAAACTCCGGAGCGTATTGTGAGTCGCGACCAGAAATTCTTTGATTTGTATTCTCTCGTAATCGGCATATTGGCCGCTTTCGCCCTCGCAATATTCGTTCTGGCGATGAAGATGTCCGACCTGACGCAGGGAATTTACACGCGCGATACGGCCGAGTATCAGGCTGCGGTCACCGAACGAATCCAGCCGCTTGGCCAGGTCTATCTGCCCGGTGAAGAACAGCAGGCTGCGGCGCCCAAGCTGGAAACAGCGGTAGAACCCGCGCCGGTTGCTGCCGCATTGACCGGACCGCAGATTTACAACAGCGCCTGTCTCGCGTGCCATGGCCCGGGCGTTGGCGGCGCGCCGATTCTCGGTGACGTTGCCGCCTGGGAACCGCGCCTCGCCCAGGGCATGGACGTCCTCCATGACCACGCCATTAACGGCTACCAGGGTTCTGCCGGTTACATGCCCGCCAAGGGCGGCCGCGTGGACCTGTCGGACCAGGAGGTCATGGACGCCGTCACCTACATGGTCGACGAGTCCCGCTAGGAGGCGCCATGCCGGCAACGTCGCCCGCATGGCGGCCTCGCACAGCAGCCGTTGCCGGCTAGCGAGTGCGCCTGTCCAGCAGTCGCAAGGCGAGCGCCTCGCCGATATGTGGCGGCCTTATGGCCTCGGCGCCTGCGAGATCGGCAATCGTTCGGGCCACCCGCAACACCCGGTGATAGGTGCGCGCCGAGAGGTTGAAGCGGTCGACCGCGTTTTCCAGCAGCTGCAGGCACTCTTCGCTAAGACTGCAAAACGATTCGATGTCATTGCCCTCGAGGCGCGCGTTGCAAACACCGCCGCGACGCAGCTGCACCGACCGCGCTTGACGTACTCGTTCGGCGACCGCAGCGCTTTTCTCTTCAGCCAGCTCTCCGCCGCGCAGCGCCTCTTTCGGCGGCCTCCCGACTTCTAAGTGCAGGTCGATGCGTTCGAGTAAGGGTCCGGAAATCTTGCCGCGGTACGTGGCGACGCGCTCCGCGCTACAGCCACAGTCTCCACCAGCATCGCCCAGGTAACCGCAAGGACAGGGATTCATCGCCGCAATGAGCTGAAAGTCGGCCGGAAACTCAGCCTGCCGGGCCGCCCGCGCAATGGTAATGACGCCGGCTTCGAGCGGTTCACGCAGGACTTCGAGTACGTTGCGATTGAATTCGGGTAGCTCATCGAGGAACAGCACGCCCTTATGGGCGCGCGACACTTCGCCGGGACGCGGCACCGAGCCGCCGCCGACGAGCGCCGCGGCGGAGGCCGTGTGATGCGGCGCACGAAACGGACGACGGCGCCAGCGAGCCAGGTCGAGAGGCTGCCCCAATACCGAGTCGATCGCAGCCGTCTCGAGCGCCTCTGCCTCGGACATCGGCGGCATTATCCCCGGCAGGCGCCGTGCGAGCATGCTTTTGCCGGTGCCTGGGGGGCCAATGAACAATGCGTTGTGGCCGCCGGCTGCCGCGATCTCGAGCGCGCGCTTGGCATGTCGCTGCCCCTTGACCTCGGCAAGATCGGGAGCACCGGTGCAGCCCGGCTCTGGCTGCACCGCCGCGAGCGGCTGCAGCTCTTGTTGGCCGCAGAGATGCGCTGTGACTTCCAGCATCGTTCCTGCAACGCGCGTCTGTGCTCTGCTCAACGCGGCTTCGGCACCGTTGGCCACCGCCACGACAACGCTGTTGCCGGCGCATGCTGCGTTCAGCGCGGCAGGCAGCACCCCGGGCACCGGGCGTATTTCACCGTTCAGCCCGAGCTCCCCGTAGAATTCGATGTCCGTGACGGAAGAAGCGGGCACTTGCCTGCCCGCCACGAGAATGCCAATCGCGATCGCCAGGTCATAGCGGCCGCCGGTCTTGCGCATGTCCGCGGGGCCGAGATTGACCGTGATGCGCTCCTGCGGAAATTTGAATCCGGAGCTCATTATGGCACCGCGGACGCGATCCTTGCTCTCGCGAACCGCTGTCTCCGGCATGCCGACGATCGAGAACGACGGCAAACCTCCCGACAGGAACACCTCGATCGTGACCGGCGGCGCGTCGGTGCCGAACTCTGCGCGACTTCTTAGCAGGGCGAGACTCAATTCCAGACCCTCCTTGGCCTGTGCCAGGTGCCACGCTGGCGACACTCCGTGGCGGTTGTTGATAGCAGAACCGTCGCAACCTGTAGGGGCAGCCTGTAGGAGCGGCTCTAGTGGGAGCGGCTTCCAGCCGCGATCGCGGCAAGATGTCGCTCCCACAGGTTGCCCCTACAAATTCTTCTCGTACTCCTCCAGCCGCTTCTCCAGCGCCTCGAGTTTCTCGCGTGTGCGCGCCAGCACCGCCTCCTGCACCTCGAATTCCTCGCGAGTAACGAGATCGAGCTTGCCAAGCCCGGCCTGCAACACAGAACGAAAGTTTTGCTCGACGTCCTGCCGTACCGAGCGCAGGCCCTCGGGCAGCGTCTCCGCAAGCTTTCCTACCAGTTCATCTAATGGATTCTTGGCCATGGCGGCTTGATACCGTAGCGGCGCCAAAAACGCCAGCCGCGAAACGGGGCAAGCCGGCGCATTTCGGCCCGGGACACACCAGAACGGGGCGCCTGCCCTGTTTCTGCGCACCGTCGTGGTGCGCGGTAAACGAGCCTGAACTACTAAGCCGTTGATTAACTGAATATTTAAGAACTTGGCACGAATGCTGCTCTAGAGGGGGTGAATAGTATTACCACTTCACACTGGAGCAATGAGAATGAAAACCTTTATCAAAACCGGGCTGATCAGCGCGCTGCTGGCTCTCTGCAGCGTGGTGCAGGCCGAATGGTCGGCGAATGTGGGCTGGGCAAGCGAGTACCATTTCCGCGGCATCTTCCAGCACTCCTCGTCACCCAACGGCGGCTTCGACTATGAATCCAGCGGTTTTTACGCCGGTACCTGGGCCGCGGACGTCGGCGATGGGTTCGAGGTCGATGGCTATTTCGGCTATGGCGGTGAGGTCGACGACTTCGGCTACAGCATCGGCTACACCGGTTACTTCTATACCGGTGACTTCGACGATACCTACCAGGAGATCAACCTCGGCGGTTCATACGGTCCGCTGGCGCTGGACGTAGCAGTGGGCGAGTACGACAACTTCGATGGCCCGACACTGGATTACACCTATTACGCGCTGACGCTCGAAGGCAACGGCTTTTACGGCACGTATGCGGGTTTCGGCCGGGATGCCGACGGCAGTTACCTGGAGCTGGGTTATGGCACGACGGTTGCGGAACTCGATATCGGCGTTGCCGTCATCTTCGCGGAAGACGACCTGATCGGTGACATCAACGGTGACGATCTCCCGGATAACGACACGTCGTTGATCTTCACCATCGGCAAGTCGTTCGATCTTCAATAGCAACCAAACGGGGCGGTCCGGGCCGCCCCGCAAACTCTCCAAGGGGAATCACGATGAAAATGATCACTGCGATCATCAAGCCGTTCAAGCTCGATGATGTCCGCCAGGCAGTCGCTGACATCGGCATCCAGGGCATAACGGTGACCGAGGTCAAGGGTTTTGGCCGGCAGCGTGGCCACACCGAGCTGTATCGGGGTGCCGAGTACGTTGTCGACTTTTTGCCCAAAGCAAAGATCGAACTCGCCGTCGCAGACGACGTGGCCGACCAGGTCGTCGAGGCAATCGCGAACACGGCGCGTACCGGCAAGATCGGAGACGGCAAGATTTTTATCTCCGAACTGACAGAAGCTATTCGTATTCGTACCGGTGAGACCGGTGCCGAAGCCGTTTAAAAACAGAATCACAAACGGAGGAACTTCACGTGGATGAAGTAACGCAAATTTCGGCGCAGGTCACTGAACTGGCTTACGCGCTGGACACATTTTATTTCCTCGTCATGGGGGCGCTAGTCATGTGGATGGCCGCGGGCTTCACGATGCTGGAATCGGGCCTCGTCCGTGCCAAAAACACGGCCGAGATTTTGACCAAGAACGTCGGCCTGTATTCGATCGCTTGCATCATGTACATGCTCGCCGGATACACAATCATGTACCCGTCCGACGCATCCAATCTGTTCCTGCAGTTTGGTGACGGCCTTCTCGGCAGGGGCGACAACACGGCTGAAGACGTTCTGGCAAGCGGTGGCGACACCTATTACTCCGGGCTGTCAGATTTCTTCTTCCAGGTTGTCTTTGTCGCAACGGCGATGTCCATCGTGTCGGGCGCAGTAGCCGAACGAATGAAGCTTTGGTCGTTCTTTGCCTTTGCAGTCGTCCTGACGGCGGTCATCTATCCCATGCAGGGCTTCTGGAACTGGGGCGGCGGCTTCCTCGGCGAAAACGGTTACTTCGACTTCGCCGGATCCGGCACAGTGCATCTGTGTGGTGCGGCGGCGGCGCTTGCCGGCGTAATCGTACTTGGCGCACGCAAGGGCAAGTACGGGCCCGGTGGACAAGTCAACGCCATTCCGGGTTGTAACCTTCCGTTGGCAACGCTCGGCACCCTGATATTGTGGCTCGGCTGGTTCGGCTTCAACGGCGGGTCCGAATTGAAGGTCTCGGATGTCGGTGAGGCGAATGCCGTGGCGCTGGTATTCGTAAATACGAATATGGCTGCGGCAGGCGGTCTCGTGTTCGCACTGATGTTGTCGCGACTGTGGTTCGGTAAAGCCGACCTGACGATGGCGCTCAATGGTGCACTTGCAGGGCTCGTCGCCATCACGGCCGACCCGCTTTCTCCGGCTCCGATCTCTGCAACCCTGATTGGCGCCGTGGGCGGCTTGCTGGTTGTTGGCTCTATCGTCACGCTCGACAAGCTGAAGATTGACGATCCGGTCGGTGCCATCTCGGTACACGGCACCGTCGGTATCTGGGGCGTTCTGGCGGTCTGCCTCACGAACGGTGAGGCCTCGTTGCTCTGGCAGATCATCGGCGTCGGCAGCATCTTCGCCTGGACATTCGTGACAAGTCTGATCGTCTGGCTGCTGTTAAAGGCGACAATCGGTATTCGCGTCTCGGAAGAGGAAGAATACGAAGGCGTCGATCTCTCGGAATGCGGGCTGGAAGCCTACCCCGAGTTCTCGGCAGCGGCCGAGTAGCAGCACACCCCGCCCGCGGACTTGCCATAAGGCATCTCCGCGGGCGGGAATCAGGGCTCCATGCAGTTAGAATCCCCCTTGCGAGCAATGACTTAGCGGGCCTTCGGGCCCGCTTTTTATGTTGCATAATATCCTCGCCACAGCACAAGAATTGTCGTGAATACAATCACAGCAATACTTGGTCGCGCATGGTCTAATACGCTGCATAGCGAAATTGCGTTACCCAGGGTGTCCGATGCCTCGTTTCACATTAATACTTGCCATTGCTTCTCTGGTCACGAGTGGGGCCGCCTTCGCCGGCGACATCTACAAGTGGACCGATGAGGACGGCAACGTGCAATACATGGATCGGCCCACCGGGGCTGCGTCGGAACAGCGAGTCCAAATCGTGTCGAGCCGAACCAACAACGCTCGCGTGCAGGCGAGCATCGACGCGCGTCGCGAGCGCATGACAACGATGGAAGAGCGCAGAGCCAGGCGAGCCGAAGAGGAGGCTGCCGCTGCCGAGGCGCAGTCCGAGCAGGAGCAGCGACAAAAGAAATGCGAAGACTCCCGGGCCCGGCTCGAGGCTTATTTGCAGTCGCAACGACTCTATCGCGAAGACGAGTCGGGCGAACGCGTCTATCTTGATGAGGAGCAGGTCCTCGCGGCCCGCGCCCGGGTCCAGGATCAAATCCAGGAATTCTGCAACTAGCAAGAATTGCGCAATCAAGCGTAGAACGGATTTTTCGGGTTTTCATTAAAATCGCTTGGAACCCTGTCTTCCTCCGGTTCAAGCGCTGTTTTTCTCAAAAGCGTCCCTCGACCAAGATTGTGTGACGGTACAATCCGCGTACCGACCCTGAGGAGCGCCCGTCTTGGACGCAAAACCGGAATCCGCGACTACAGAGACGCAGGCATACCTGCCTGACTTCTGCGCCGCCGGCACGGTGTTTATTGTCGTCCTGATCGCCGAACTCGTCGCGATTCTGCTAACGCTGGCTGCGCACACCACGCCGGGAACGTTCCTGATCGAGCTCGCCAAGACCTCCATGCTCATTCAATGGCTCGCTGTCCTCAGCGCAGTCGTCATGTGCCTGTTTCGCAAGCAGCTCGAGAGTGCGGGAAAGACCCGTGCATTCGTACTCAGCTTTTTCGTACTCGAACTATTGTGTATTGCGCTGGCGGAGATTGCCTACCAGGTGACGCGTATTTTTGGCGAGTCGCTCATCATCAGCGAGTCACACGGCACCTACCTGCTGCGCACTTTCGCGATCAGCTCGATTGTCATCGCGCTGGCCATGCGTTACCTGTACATATCCAGTGAATGGCGCCGCAGCGTCGTGCTGGAAGCACAGGCGCGAATCAGCGCGCTGCAGGCTCTGATCCGGCCGCATTTTCTTTTCAACAGCATGAATACGATCGCGTCACTCACGCGTACCGATCCACGGCAGGCCGAGCAAGCCGTCGAGGACCTGTCCGACCTGCTGCGCGCGAACCTCGGCGTATCGGGCGATCGCTCGACGCTCAGGGAAGAACTCGAGGTTGCCGCGATTTATCAACGTATCGAGAAATTGCGCCTTGGCGAACGCCTCAACGTACGCTGGGACGTGGCCGATTTGCCAATGCGCGCATTGATTCCGAGCCTGACCATCCAGCCTTTGCTCGAGAATGCAATTCATCACGGCATCGAGCTGTTGCCTGACGGTGGCGAAGTCACGGTTACCGGCGAGCTGGACGGCAAATATATCGTTATTACGATGTCTAACCTGGTTGCGAGCGACAAACGGCGAGCAAGGGATGGCAATAAAATGGCAATGGACAATATTCGGCAGCGCTTCGAACTCGCCTATGACCAGCGCGCCACCGTGGACGTCGAAGACGATGGCACGAGGTACACGGTCCGGCTACGCTTTCCGCATGAAGAGAGTGGCGCGTGAAAATCCTCATCGTCGATGACGAGAAGCCCGCACGCGAACGCCTGCGACAGCTCGTGAACGACCTGGGCACACACGAGGTACTCGGGGAAGCCGCAAACGGGCAAGACGCTATTTCTCTCGCCGCCTCGTCTCCGCCCGATGTCGTGCTGCTCGACATCCGTATGCCGGGCGTCGACGGCATCGAAACCGCGCATCATCTGAACACGATGGCGTCGCCGCCCGCCATCGTGTTCACAACTGCCTATGACGAATACGCGCTCGACGCGTTCGAAGCCTCTGCGATCGGCTATCTTCTCAAGCCGGTTCGGCGCGAGCGACTCGAGCGGGCGCTTGATCAGGCGGCACGGATTACAGGCGTAACCCTCAGCGAGCTACGCGACGAAATCGCCAGCAGCAAACGCCGCCGGCATGTCTGCGCAAGCGTCAAAGATGAACTGCGCCTGATCCCGATCAACGAAATCAGCTACTTCAGTGCCGACCAGAAATACGTCTGCGTCCATCATGATGGCGGTAAGGACCTTATTGTTGACTCATTGAAGTCCCTGGAAGAGGAGTTTGGCGATGACTTTGTTCGTATTCATCGCAGCGCACTGGTGGCAGTCGATAAAGTTGACCGGCTGGAGAAGACAGCGGATGGCAGGACGCGCATCGTGTTGCGTGAGCATGTCTCGACCAGTAACGATGACCTTACGATCAGCCGCCGACACCTTGCCGATGTTCGGCGCAGGCTGAAGGGAAGATAAAGCATCATGAAAATACGCATTGCAACGCGCAAGAGTGCGCTCGCCCTGTGGCAGGCCGAACACGTGGCGGCCTTGCTCAAGGCACTGCCCGACGTGGACACTGTCTCTCTCGTGCCCCTGTCGACGCGCGGCGACGAAGTACTGGATCGCAGCTTGCAGAAGATTGGCGGCAAGGGCCTGTTCATCAAGGAGCTTGAAATTGCGCTACAGCAAGGCGACGCGGATATTGCCGTGCATTCGATGAAGGACGTACCGGCCGACATGCCCGACGGCTTTTGTATCGCCGCCGTCCTCGAGCGAGCGAACTGTGCCGATGCCCTGGTCAGCCGGACAGTGCAGTCCATCGACGACCTTGCTATCGGTGCTCGCGTTGGCAGCTCGAGCCTGCGTCGCCAGGCGCAGCTCAAGATTATGCGCTCCGACCTGGTCATCGAACCGCTGCGCGGTAACGTCAACACACGCCTCGCAAAACTCGAAAACGGAGACTTCGACGCAATCATTCTTGCTGCCGCCGGCCTGGAACGCCTGGGCCTGCAGCAACACATCAGGCAACAGTTTTCGCCCCGGCAAATGCTGCCCGCCGCAGCTCAAGGCGTTATCGGCATCGAGTGCCTCGCAGACAGCGACAAGCTGCGGGCCGTGCTCGACAAACTCAATCATCACACAACGGTGCAGACAACGGTTGCAGAGCGTGCGATCGCCAGGACTCTTGGTGCAAGCTGCCATTCGCCCGTTGCGGCCCATGCGGTGATCGATGCCGGCCGGCTGACGTTGACGGCGCTGGTTGCGATGCCGGATGGCAGCGGTGCAATTCGCGACAGCGTCAGCGGCGCACCGGAAGATGCGGCAATGCTCGGCGAACAGCTCGCATCGCAGTTACTCGAAAGCGGTGCCGGTGAAGTTCTTGCAGCGACGAGCGTGGCGCATGAGTGAAGGCCCGTTAGCGGGGATCGGTATCCTCGTGACCCGACCTCGAGACCAGGCCGGCCTGCTGCTTGCTGCAATCGAAGCGCAAGGCGGCGAAGCGATCCTGTTCCCCACGCTGGAGATCGTGCCACGCCCGTCCGCCGAGATTCGTGCGGACGCAGCGCGCCTCGACGATCCCGACATCGCGATTTTCGTGAGCCCGAATGCGGTTCAGTTTGGCCTCGAATATGCGGGAAGCGGCGCCCTGACCGCCATCGGGCCGGCGACTGCGGCCGCGATCGAGGCGGCAGGCGGCGCGGCCGAAATCCGTTCGGCGTCCGGCTTCGACAGCGAGCACTTGCTGGCGGAGCCCGCTCTTGAAGATGTCGCTGGCAAGCTCGTGCGCATCATTCGCGGTCGAACGGGCCGCGAGCTGCTCGCCGAGACGCTCCGAAGTCGCGGCGCCAGAATCGACTTTTTGCCGGTTTACGATCGCGTGCTCCCCGCTTACGAAGCCGAAGAAATCGAGGCGATCGATGCAAAGTGGCGTTCGGGTCGTATCGATGTCGTAACGGTGATGAGCACCGAGTCCCTCAAGAATCTGATCGCGATATTGCCGGCGTCTTGCAGGAATCTACTCACGCAAACGCGGCTGGTGACGCCCGCCGCTCGTGTGATAAAAGAGGCGCTGGATCTGCTTCCCGGTATCCCGACGACGCTGGCGCGAGGACCGCAGGTTGACGACATGGTCCTCGCGATATTGGAGCTTGGGTCGAAATCCCCGGACGAAACTGATGAGTAATAAAGACACGAGCGACGATACGAGCCCGGCAGGGGAAAAAGACGACCAGCCGGAAGACCTTGCGCCCGAGCCCGGGTCCACGGCGAAAGCCGAGCCCGAACTCGAAACTGAAACCGGGCATGAAACCGAGCCTGAGCCCGAACCTGGACCCGATACCGGTGACGAAGCGGCAACCGTACCGCCGCCGGTAAAGAGGCGCGGCGGGTTCGTCGCCTGGCTTGCACTGATCCTGTCACTGGCCGCGTTTGCGGCGGTTGGCTATTCGACGTACCAGGACTGGCGCGCGCAAAGCAGCGCGGATGCCAGCTTGAGTTCCATGACGCGTTCGATAGACAGCGTCGGCGAGCGTGTCGATGCCTCGAGCGAGGCCCTGGCAGTCCTCGACAAGGACCTCGCCGCACTCGGCGACGCACTGGCCGGCAGCGCATCCGAGCTGGCCGGCCTGCGGCGTGATTTCGACGATCGCATTGGTCTGCTCGAATCGCTGCCGCCACGCATGTCCATGCTCGAAAATTCGATGGCATCGTTGCAGGGGGTATCGAAAGGAGCGCGTGATACCTGGTTGCTGGCCGAGGCCGAGTACTACATGCAGATTGCGAACGCGCAGTTGCAGCTGGCCGGCAACCCGCACCTCGCGGCGCTGGCCATGGGTATGGCTGATGAACGCATCCTGCAACTCGCCAACCCGGCGCTGACTGACGTCCGGCGGGCCGTCTCCGACGAACTTGCGGCGCTCGAACTGATGGAGAAACCCGACATCGAGGGCGTGTCGCTGACGCTGTCGAGTCTCGCCCGGGTTGTCGATGCACTGCCGCTGCAGCAAGCAGAGAGGAGCGCCGGCGGCGGCGGCGAGGTCGCGGACGAAGCTTCCAGCGGTGTCAACCGGGCCTGGAATTCCGTCAAAGGCGCCGTCTCGGGCCTCGTCAGGGTCACTCCGCCGGACCAGGCCGTCATGCCACTGATCTCTCCGGAAGCCGAGTACTTCCTGCGCACCAACCTGACGCTGCAGCTGCAATCGGCGCGGCTCGCGCTATTGCGCGGCGAGAAAGCCGTGTTCGAAGCTAGCCTCGATGACGCCGCTGCCTGGATGCGGCAGTATTTCGACACAGAAAGCGCTCCGGTGTCGGGGGCGCTGCAAACGATCAGCGAAATACGCGACGGCATGTTCACGGTCGCAGTGCCCGATATCTCGGGATCGTTGCGGCTGCTGCGACAGTACAAGACTCTCGCAGAGACCGCGCAGTGAAATTTGCCCTCATTGTCGTCATTGCCACGGTGATCAGTGCGTTCGCCGCGCATTTCCTGCTTGGTGATCCCGGATACGTCGTCATCAATTTCCGCGGTTACATGATCGAGATGTCCGTGCCGGTGCTGGTCGGCCTGGCCGTACTGCTGGTTTTCTCGGTGTGGCTGATTCGGCGCATCGTGCAGGCACCGCGACGGCTCGGCGAAGCCGCCGGCCGCTACCGTGCCGGCCGCGCCGGGCAGAAACTGACGCGTGGCATGATCGAAGTCGCAGAGGGTAACTTCGCGCGCGGCGAAAAAATGCTGGCAAGGGCCGCAAGCACGAGCGATGCGCCACTATTCAATTACCTGCAGGCGGCACGTGCGGCACACCTGCAGGGTCAGGACCAGCGGCGCGACGAATGGCTGCGCCTCGCCTACGAGCAGACACCGGAGGCATCCAACGCCGTCCTGCTGACGCAAGCCGAACTGCAGCTCGATCGCAAGCAGTACGAGCAGGCGCTCGCCACCCTGCGTCGGCTGGACGAAAACTCCCGCGATCACAGCTACGCCCTCGGCCTGCTCGGTCGCCTCTACTTTCGCCTGCAGGACTGGGACAACCTCGAGCAGCTGCTGCCGCGCGTGAGCAAGCATGGTCGCATCAATCAGAAGACGATTGATAAGTGGACCATTCGCGTGCACGTCGAAAACCTGCAGCGTGCCGCTGACAGCGACGCCGTGATCGCCGAATGGAAGAATGTGCCGAAGCGCCTGAAAGCGGAGATTCCGCTGCTCGACGCCTACTACAGCGGCTTGATGCGGACCGGGATGCACGACAAGGCGGAGAAGGACCTAGCGGCGGCGCTCAAGGCGGAATGGCGGCCTGCGCTGGTGCGGCTGTTCGGCCTGGTCGAGGGGCCCGACCCCAGCAAGCAGCTCAAGCGAGCAGAAGGCTGGCTCGCAAAACATGGCGAAGATCCGGACCTGTTGCTTGCGGCGGCCCGCCTGTGTCTGCGCAATGAGCTGTGGGGCAAAGCACGCAGCTATCTGGAAACGGTCATCAGCCTGCGGCCGACGCCCGAGGCTTACCAGGTCTACGGCCGGCTGCTCAATCAGCTCGGCGAGGCCGATGCTGCCGCCGAAGCCTACAAGTCCGGGCTCGGCATGGTGACCGATGGGCCATTGCCGGCCATTCCCCATCTCGCGCCGGACCGCCCTTAGGCGCTCTGCTGGCAGCGCCACGAACGCGGCGTCACTGCAATGGCAGGCAGCAACATCACTCTCGTTGTCGGCACCGGTTATGTGGGCGAGCGGGTGCTGGCCAGATTGCCGGACGGCGAAGCCACAGGATTGAATCGCACAGAACGCCGTGCTCCACATCCGGTCCATCGCTACGACCTTGATGCGGACGGCCCGCTGCCGCTCCGGTTGCCCGCGCGTTACCGGGTCCTGTATACCGTGGCACCGGCGGCGAATTCGGCAGCGGACCAGCGGCTGGAGCGCTTCCTCAGGCAACTCCGGCCGGCACCCGCATGTTTTGTCTATATCAGCACGACCGGCGTCTACGGCGACCGCGACGGGCAGCTTGTGGGCGAGCGTGACGAGCCGCGGCCGCAGACGGCACGCGCCAGGCGACGCCAGGTTGCGGAGCAGGCTTTGCGGGAATGGGGGGAAGTCACAGGAACCCGCATCTGCATTCTTCGTGCGCCGGGTATTTACGGTCCCGGCAGGCTCGGCGTCGAGCGCATCCGCGCCGGGATCCCGGTGCTCCGTGAGGCGGACGCGACTCCCGGCAACCGCATACATGTTGCCGACCTCGTGAGCTGCTGCCTGGCGGCGCTGTCTGACGCAGATGCCGGCGGCGTCTTCAACGTCGGCGACGGCGATTTTCGCTCGTCGACCGCCTTCGCGCAGGAGGTCGCGCTTCAGCTGGACCTGCCGCCGCTGCCGGAGGTCGGTCGCGCGCAAGCGGAGCGGGAGTTTTCACGCGCGAGGCTGTCATTCCTGGCGGAGTCACGGCGCATCGACACGCGGAGGATGCGCGAGGTACTCGGCGTGACGCCCCGCTATGCGCAAGCGGCGGACGGCATCCGGGCTTCGTTGCGCGAGGAAGGACTGCTTTGAAGTAATGGTGGGAGCGGCTGGAAGCCGCTCCCACCAGATAATCAGGGTTGGCTGCGTTTACTGCGCAGCCACGCGGTCAGCGGTTCCCATTCGTCCCAGTCGGGCCAGGCGAGATATTCGGGCAGCTCGAAGATGCCGAGGCCGCGCGTGTAGGCCCGCACGTAGTTCTGCGCCTCGCGCAGCGCCGCAATGTACGGCACCCGCGCTCGCGTCAGGTACTCGTCGAGGTCGTCGAAAATCAGGGTGTTGTCCCGGACGCGATTGGCCAGGGCACCGATTTTTACCTGCTTGCGCTGCACCTTGCCGACGCTTCGCAGTTCGTCGAAAAATCGTGTCGTCGCCTGCATATCGATCGTCGACGGCAGCACCGGAACGACAATCGTCTCCGCATGATTTACCAGGTCGGTCAGCTCGGTGCCGTGCGATCGCGCCGGCGCATCGCTGACGACAATATCGGCGCTGCGGGGTACGTGCCGCAGACCCTCTTCGAACGCCGCCACGCCGCTGATCAGCGGTCGATTTTCCGGCCGCCGCTCGAGCCAGTCGAGGCTCGAACGCTGTGGATCATAATCTGCCAACGCGACGCTCGCGCCCTCGTTGGCGAAATAGGAGGCTATGTTTGTTGCGAGCGTGCTCTTGCCGCAGCCGCCCTTTGCGTTCATTACCATTATGTGCCGCATGATTCTCCCTGCAGGCTTGTTATAAGGCCGGTTTTCAACTTATGTAAACTACAGAGACAGACATCAAAAGTCCATTGAGTGAAATGCAGCTTAGCTTTGTAAAGATGCAGGGCGCCGGCAATCAAATTGTCGTCGTCGATCGGCGCGGCAGCGACCGTACCCCGCCCTCCGCGGAATTGCTGCGCCAGCTCGGCAGTTCCGAGCGAGGTCCGGGCTTCGATCAGCTCATGTGGCTCGGCGCGCCGCGCGATGCGTCGATGACGGCCAGTTACCGCGTTTTCAATGCAGACGGTTCGGAAGTCGAACAGTGCGGCAATGGCGTTCGTTGCGTTGCTCTGCTGCTGGCGCAGCAGCAGCCCGGCGAACGGCGTTTCATGTTCGAGAGCCCGGCTGGCCCGATAGAGGCGCGGGTGCTAGACGATGACCGTGTGGCAGTCAACATGGGGCCACCGGTCTTCGATCCTCGACGCGTACCGTTTGTCGCCGACAGCGAAGCAGTCTCTTACACGCTTGAGGTCGATGGCGACACCTTCGAGGTTGCCGTGCTGTCGATGGGCAATCCGCACTGTGTGCTCGATGTCGACGATGTCGGGATGGCCGAGGTTGCGAGGCTGGGCCCGCTCATAGAACACCACCCTCGATTTCCAGCCTGCGTCAATGTCGGTTTCATGCGCCGCCGCGACCGCTCGCATATCGAACTGCGGGTCCACGAACGCGGCGTCGGCGAGACGCTGGCCTGCGGCACCGGCGCCTGCGCGGCCGTGGTTGCAGGACGACGACGCGGCCAGCTCGACGAGCAGGTCACCGTAGAACTGCCTGGCGGGCAACTCATGGTAAGCTGGCCGGGCGACGCCGAACCGGTTTGGCTTACAGGCAGCGCCGAAGTGATTTGCGAAGGAACAATCGACCTATGAGCACACAACGTAAGCCGGATTTTGTCGATGACGACATCTCGGAGCAGGCGGTTCAGTATTACCTGCAGGCCAATCCTGATTTTTTCGAGCGCCACAGCGCCCTGCTCAGTTCGCTGCGCGTGCCGCACGGAGCCGGTGAAGCCGTGTCGCTGGTCGAGCGCCAGGTGTCGATGCTGCGACAAAAGGAGCTCAAGCTCGAGCGTCAGCTGCGGGACCTGATCGACGTCGCCCGCGTAAACGACGTCATCGCGTCCAAGATTCATGCATTGGCTCTGCAGCTGCTCGCGGCCAAGGAACTGCCCGCGACGATCGCCGTTATCGAGGAAGCGATGCGCAGCGGTTTCGGTGCGGACCAGGCTGTCCTGGTGCTGTTTGGCGATCCGACGATATTTGCGGATATCGACGCCGGCCGGTTTTTCCGCGTGATTGCACGCGATTCTGCGGACCTCAAACCGTTTGCTACTTTCCTTGCCGGCAAAGGCCCGCGCTGTGGCCAGGTACGTGATTCACAGCGCCAATTCCTGTTTCAGGGCGACGCGGATGAAATCGGTTCGCTGGCCCTCGTGCCGCTCGGCGATAAAGCGCAGCTCGGCTTTCTCGCTATTGGCAGTGCTGATGTCGATCGCTTCCATCCGGGGATGAGCATCGACTTTCTTGCGCGGGTCGGAGACCTCGTTGCGGGGGCACTCGAGCGCCATTGACGCTGGGAGTCGGTCCCGTGGACAGCACTGAGCAGGACTGGATCGTCAACTTCGTCGGCCATCTCGGCTACGAGCGCCGCTTGTCACCGTTGACGTGCAAACACTATCACCGTGACCTTGACGCACTGGCCGCTTACTGCGATGAGGTCGGCATCGAACGGTGGGCGGATATCGACAGCGAACATATCCGCGCATTCTCGGCCACCTGCTACCGACGCGGCTTGTCGGCGCGCAGTATCCAGCGCCGGCTGTCGGCGGCGCGAACGTTTTTCCGCTACCTGCTGCGCGAAAAGCACGTGCAACGCAATCCTGTCGAGTCTGTGCCCGCACCCAAATCCGGCAAGCGGCTGCCCGGCAACCTCGATGCCGATCGCATGGCCCGACTGCTCGACATTCCGGGCGACGGGCCCATCGTCGACCGCGACCGCGCGATCCTCGAACTGCTGTACTCGTCGGGGCTGCGCCTCGCCGAACTCATCGATCTCGATGTCGGCGACGTCGACGGTCAGGACGCAACGGTGCGGGTGACCGGCAAGGGCAACAAGGACCGTATCGTGCCGGTCGGTCGCCAGGCGCTACAGGCACTGGCGCAATGGTCGAAGTCGCGATCGGCGCTGGCCAATACCGAGGAGAAGGCGCTCTTCGTCAGCAACCGCGGCTCGCGGCTGAGCCCGCGGTCGGTGCAGTCGCGCGTGACGCACTGGGCGAAGCGCCAGGGCATCGACACCAACGTGTATCCGCATCTGTTCCGGCACTCCTTCGCGACACATCTGCTCGAGTCCAGCCATGACCTGCGCGGGGTCCAGGAACTGCTCGGGCATGCCAATATCTCGACAACGCAGGTCTACACGCATCTTGACTTTCAGCATCTCGCCCAGATATACGACAAAACCCATCCCAGGGCACGCAAGAAAAATCGGGCGTAGCAGCGGTTTTGGCCGTGATGGCGTCGAGTCAGATCCAATCTAAGGTACAGCAGCATGGAACAGTTTCGAGGGACGACCATTGTCTCGGTTCGGCGTAATGGCAAGGTAGCCATTGCCGGCGATGGCCAGGTCAGCATGGGTAATACGGTCATGAAGAACAATGCGCGCAAAGTCCGGCCGTTGGCCGATGGCCGCGTGATCGCCGGTTTTGCGGGCGGCACGGCCGACGCGTTCACGCTGTTTGAGCTGTTCGAGAGCAAACTCGAGCAGTACGGCAATCTGACCCGCGCGGCGATCGAGCTGGCGAAGGACTGGCGCACCGACCGGCGACTGCGGCGCCTCGAGGCTCTTTTGTGCGTGGCCGACGCGGAAAGCTCCTTCATTATCTCGGGAAACGGCGACGTCATCGAACCGGAAAACGACCTGATGGCGATCGGTTCCGGCGGACCCTATGCCCAGGCAGCCGCGCTGGCGCTGCTAAAGAATACGGATCTCGACGCGAGATCGATCGTCGAGAAAGCGCTCGGCATTGCGGGC
>Ga0224508_10001169_pt1 | contig 23784 bp, 31 predicted proteins | sample SF_Jan12_sed_USG_4_FD_170157 | JGI IMG/M metagenome (GOLD analysis project Ga0224508, IMG submission 170157) | Sediment microbial communities from San Francisco Bay, California, United States - SF_Jan12_sed_USGS_21 | ecosystem: Environmental > Aquatic > Marine > Sediment | place: USA... | reverse complement strand
TAACACTCTTTCTCCCAACCCACTTGGGGCCCCCTCCCCCTAAATATAGGGTCCCTTTGTAGGATTAGGTGGGGTAGATAGTAACACTTAGTGACCAGTGGTCAGTGTTTGCGTTTACGATACACACTCACAGATACAGTCATCCTTTATGTCTATACCTGTGAATAGTAGTAGTGCAAGGCTGTCCATCTCCTTCTGCCTTCGCCGGCGGGAGGATTGATACAGACCTAAGTGGTTGAAGCTCCTGGGGACATGGGAAGGGACCTCAGCGCCATGAGGGGGGCGGGGCTGAGTAGGTCCCGTCTGCAAACTAGCAGAACTCATGTCGCTGACAACCCATGTTTATTCCCCAGGATGGGTGTATTAATACCTGTATTTAATCAGTAGTCAAGCACTTATTAACAGGTTATTAACAGAGTTATCCACAGGATTAATGGGATATTTAATTAACAGGCAGGAAAGGGCCTTTTCCCCTGGTCGGCAGTCCCTCCGACGAGTCTGGCTCTTGGCCAGATACAGGTACTCAGCGTTCCCCGTTAACTATCAATATCCATATTGACAGCTAGCCGCAGAGTCTGACTCTGATGCCAGGGACCAAGTCGCCGGCCAGGCGTTGCTTGGATTTGTTCTGTATCCCCGGTTCTCTTCCTGACAGCCCCAGGGAGGGGGCTTACTGCTTTAAGGCGAGGAGTGCCTTATCTAGAGCCTAGTTCATGGGGCTAGGTTGTCAATGTATTTTTTCAGATGTCTAACAAATCTTATCCAAATACCAAACTAAAAATACTAATGTCCCGATTACTCCTATCATGACTGCTGCTAGTACTATAATTAAATCTTGTAATTCATCGTGTGTTGATTGATTCATAAGACATTGAACAGTACTCCTACCACCAAAGTTATGACGATAACCACAATGATTCCTAGACCAATGATGAACCAAGACTCTAAATCCTTCACCGTCTAGACCTCACCAGTTCATCCAGGTCCTTCAATAGCTCTCGACTCTCCTTAGCTATCAGATAAGACTCTGAGTAGCTGTCTCGGAGTCTCCTGCAAGGCCCACAGAGGTCCTTAGCGGCCAATATCTTGTCATTGTTGCAATGTTTGCAGCGTCCCCTGTATGCAATGCCTGTCATCCTGTCTTTCCCTTTCTAACCTCTCTGTTTATCTTCTCAGCCAGCAAGCGGCGAAGCATCTCCGACATATTGCCCGCTGCGTATCTCTCTGCAAGATGCTGCAAGTCCTTCTTTTCTCTCTGATTAAGCCGAAAGATAACGAAGGGAGTGGCAGTACCTTTCTTCGCTCCTGGTCTTTTAATCGGCATTTGCTTGACTCCTGTATAGTGGACGTGTATTGTATACGACATACACCAACGGGGCAACTGAGCAAATGACTGAAACCAAATTCACACCAGGGCCATGGATTGTCGTGCCCTCGGTCTGGCCAACACCACCATCTATAGAGACTGAGGAAGGTGCGTCTCTGGTTGGCTGGCTATCCGATGGAACGGGATTCAGGGGGGCATCACTAGCTACGGACGCTATTTGGAACGCTCACCTTATCGCCGCAGCCCCTGAGATGTATGAATTGCTAGAAAGAGCTTGTGCTCTTTTGCATGGAGGCCCTGAATTACCGGAACTGGAATCTGAAATCTGGGAGCTTCTGAAGAAAGCCAGGGGCGAGTCATGATTGATTACGCAGAACATGACCGCTTGGCGTTTGTGCTGGAGTTGAGCGCGCAGCATCTGTTGATTGAGCGCCGCAGAGCGATCCAGTACCTGATGGACCGCAACCTATATCGGGGCCAGAGCCTGTGCCATCACCGTTACACCAACGCCAAAGGCTACGATACGCCCCCGCCTAACCTAACCAGGAGTGCAACCACATGAAAGAAGACCCAATCACACGCATAGGCATGAGTTCAGACCGCTGGGATTGTTGCTTGGTGGACCGTCAGACCGGAGAGGTCTATATCCAAATGCAAAACCTGTTTGGCAAGCTCGATTCCAGGCAGGTTGACCACCTCATACGCGCTCTTGAGGCGTCAATGCAGGAAGTCTATGAATGGGATATCAATACGGCTCAACAGCCGATGTTCCCGAAGATACCTGATGGGTCCTACACAATGGAGACATTCGCGGACGCGCTCGACAAGTCAACGGTAGAAACCGCGTTCGAGGTCGACAAGGTGGTGCGCCATGGCCGGACCTAGCGGCATTTGCTACAAGCGAGAAGGCACCGTTGCCTACTTCTACTCGCGCAAAGGGGCCTGGAAGGGAGGCATGACGATCCATGGGATGGACCCGGTCGACGTTATTCCAGGCCATAAGTACGAATTTGATTTCGACTCCGACCCGTCAACAATTACCAAGGATGTAGGCCCGCATCCGTTCTATCAGGCGGACTTGGCACAGCATGGCCTGAATGGGGTTGTCCCTGACAACTCGCAAGGGCCCGCGACCATCACAAGGGACTACCTTCCAGGGGAAGCGGTACCGTACAAGTCATTGATGCATGAGACAGTGCCCATGAATGGCCTAATGGCCTCAGCCACTGGCGTCGTCAAGTCCATGATTGAGGGCCCTACAGAGTGCAGCATTCATGAAGCCATGAAGGCAGGCATCATCTGGGCATCACTGTGGGGCGAAGTGCCGAAGTCAGCTTCCATGTATGCCCTTGCTTCAGTGAAGGACATACCAAACGGCGAAGAGCCAGACAAGGATCCAGACGATGACATCCCCTTCTAATAATGGCGTGCCTGCTGAGGCTATACCTGATTGGCTAACCGCTGCTAGCGAGGCCATGGAGCGACGCTCCGCCAACCTGGAAAAGAAGGTTATTCATGTCACTGAATTACTCAACCCAGCGCATCAGGTTCGCTTGAAGGACGCTTACCAATGGGTCGATGACACCGAAGCAGAGAGCCGTATCCCAGCCATGCTAGGCATTGGCTTCCATGAGTATCTGGCTAGTCTGGAATATGGCCCGCATGACTCCTGCGAAGAGCAGTCAATTGACTACCACTTCGATGACTGGCTGATTAAGGGCACGCCTGACTGGTGGAGCCAGTCTCAGAGCCTGCTAAGGGATTATAAAACCACCAGCATGTGGAGCCATGTCTTTGGCAAGCGGGAATGGGAGCAGCAGGTAAACCTGTATCGCTGGATGTTGGCCGAGTCTGGGCACCCTCTAGACCGCCTAGAAGTTCATGCAGTCTTCACCGATTGGAAGAAACGAGAAGTACAGAGGAACTTTGACCTACCGCGCAAGCGCTACCAGATTTACCAATTCAGACCCTGGCCCATTGGGGATGTTGAAAACTTCGTGAGCACTCGTCTACGTGCTCTTGAAGCACCCTCAAAAGAGTGCTCTTCGGCGGAGCGCTGGGAACGGGATGAGCACTGGGCAGTAATGAAGACTGGACGCAAGACTGCGTTAAAGCGCTGTGATTCCCTGCCTGAGGCTCAAGAGTACAGAGATGGAATCGTTGCCCAGAATGCAGATTTCTATATTGAGCATCGACCCGGCACACCGGCACGTTGTCTTGACTGGTGTCCTGTGCGCAGCGTGTGTGACTTTGGGAAGAATCTCAGCTAATGGATATCGAGCATTATTTACACGCGGTACGTGAGGCAGCGCAGACTTATGCGACCGCTAAAGCCACGGCCACCTATATGGAGCCCTACAGACGGGCCGTGATTGCTCTACAGATGAAGGTAGCGGAAGGGGAGGGGGTAACCTCAGCAGCGGCACAGGAGCGCGAAGCACTCGCAAGCCATGCCTATGAGCTGCACTTGAAGGGCCTGAGGGTTGCGGTGGAGGAGGAGGCCGTAGCCTTATGGGCCTTAAAGCGAGCAGAGATGAAGATTGAGATGTGGAGAACAGAGCAAGCCACCAAACGTACAGAGATGAAGGGGTATGGAACGTGAAAAAGAGTAAGCCAGAGTCAATCGTTTCGAGGTCTATTATTGCAGAGCTTTGGAGCGATGAAGTCATAGCTGCCTATGCAGCTAATCTCCATATTTCGAAGCTAATGCGCAAGCCTACGAAGTTCCTTCGGAAACTTAATCGCTCAAGTGAATATGCCTGGATAGTTCTTTTCGGTATTACGTGCGGTTTACTCGGGGGGGTACTGGTTACCTATCTCTCATGAACCGCTATTACTATCGGGAATTCACGTATGGCACAACGCACGATTCTCCAAACCAGAGGACTCTGGCTCTAGCTCTAGAGACTTGCCAACCGACTATTGAGCAAACTTGCCGGCTGGTTCAATTCAAGATTGAGACCACGCGAAACAGGAACATATTTCATTGCTGTGCAGTGTGGGAGTACGCGGAAAGCGCTAGTGATTGGGATACCAAAACGATGCCAATGCCATGAAAGCTGCGTCAGCTAAGGCTAAGGGAACCAAGCTAGAGAAGTGGGTAGCGCTTGAGCTCGCAAAGGTTGGCCTATCGTCACGCCGTCAACCCGGTTCAGGCGTGTATTCAGACTTCCCGCATGACGCCATGGTGCGGATGCGAGGCAAGCGCTACATCATTGAGTGTAAGGCCTGGAAGGATGGATGGAGAACCGGCGACAACGCCATGGGCGCTGCTGACTTCCTGGTCATCAAGCGCAACCATGGAGAACCGAGAGTCTATATGAGCTGGGAAACGTTCATCGGATTAGCACAGGAGTAGGATGTGTTCAAATTCGTACTATTAATTTGGGTCGTGTCGCAAAACCAGGCCGACGTCATTCAGGCCGACGTACCGATGTTTGACACCCGTACAGCCTGCGAGAGTGCAGCGCCGTCCGTGATGAAAGCATATAAGGCCAAGGGGGTGCGGGTAGACTTTAGTTGTTCAAAGGTTGAGGTGGTGAAATGAAGGAATCTTTTCGCTGCTGGCATTTTGCGGGCGACACATTGCGTGATGGTTCGCCGTTACCAGGGGAAGGGGTGGCATTACCGGAAATCGAGAATATCGAACCCTGTGTGCGGGGTTATCACGGAGCGACACGCGCTATCGATGCCCTTAGATACGCACCTGGAGCATGGGTTGCTAGAGTCAAACTCACCGGGACTATTGTGGAGCACGGGGATCCCGTCGATAAAATCTGCGCGTCGAAACGAGTGGGACTCACTGACTATATTAATTGTGAAGATCTTCTGCGGAGTTTTGCCTGTCAGTGTGCGTTAGACGTTGCGCATCTCTGGGATATGCCTGAGATCGTGCGTGAGTACCTGACCACACAAGATCCAGAGATCAGGGATGTGGCAAGGGCTACGGCATGGGATTCGGCATGGGATTCGGCAGGGGATGCGGCATGGGAGGCGGCATGGGAGGCGGCAAGGGATGCCGCATGGACTGCGGCAGGGGCTGCGACATGGGATGCCGCATGGACTGCGGCAGGGGCTGCGACATGGGATGCCGCATGGACTGCGGCAGGGGATGTGGCAAGGGCTACGGCATGGGCTGCGGCAGGGGCTGCGACATGGGATGCCGCATGGGCTGCGGCAGGGGATGTGGCAAGGGCTGCGGCATGGGCTGCGCAAAATGATCGGCTAGAAACAATGCTGCGCGAAGCATTGGAGGATTTGTGATGGCGTCTGATATTGGACGCTTTATCGAAGACTGGGCACGGAACTTCGTTGGCGTTGCTATATGCGGGCGGTGCTATGGGTCGAAGGAGGAACCCACCACGGCCACGACAAACCAACTCGTATGCCGATGGTGCCGCGGCGCAGGCGTTATTCCTATCATGGATAGGCGGCCCAAGCTGGAGGATTTGTGATGGCCATTGAATACCAGATAAGGCGTAACGAGTACGGCGATATCAGGCTATGGATCGCCGAACGTTCTTCAAAACGGGTGGCGCTGCCGCGCTCGCACCAGTGGCCAACCCAGTGAGCTTGGTGGAACTTCCGATTTATTCACCAGATGATGTGTTACCACCGAAAGGCAAGTATGTGTTGATTCGTCTCGACGATCCGCCGTATGACGATAAACATGATCCAGAAGGCGTGAAATGGGCGATTGCAGTCTGCAAACGTGGCATTTCGAAAGCCGAGCGTGAGGCTCTACCAAACAACAGCAAACGCAAGCTTAACTTCAAAGGCGCCGACGAAGATCGTAACAACCAGCGGCCTTATCGTTGGGAAGAATTCGGACCATCCACTTGGTTCGGCCAAGATGTGTTGTATTGGATGCCACTTCCTAGGCGACTGGAGCAATAACGTGGCAACGCTCAGAGACATCGATGAACGCTACCAGGCGTTGCTGGAGATGGGCGAGAATGGCATCCTCGACCAACAAACAACTGCTGCTCTGGATCCTTTATATTTTGCTATCCACCGATTAGAGAGGCGGACGGTTGAGCAACAGATTGACCACGATACCCATGAGCGAAAGACCCAACAGGCCGACAACCCACTTCTGGAAGCTATCTAATCTATCAAGGCGTTCTTCAACAGACTTCATCCACTGCAGCAGTTGCGCCTCAATACGGATCACTCTGTCATGAGTATCATGCAAGTTCATATCATCCGTGCGTCGCTGTCTTCGACGTTTGTCTTCAGCCGTTACAGTATCAATGTTACTCATTGATTTCTGTATAGAATTGTAATGCTTAATGTCATAACAATACTGCTCTCATGGGTAATAGTCCTAGCCATTGCAGCCCTGGCCGGAATGCTAATCCCCCCCTATGGCTTTATAGTCCTAGGCTTCCTTGCTGTGTGCCTAATGCTTGATTCTGGCCCGCCGCAACAGCGCCCGTAGCAGCCACTGCAGCAGCCTGGCGTTGTCGTGCGATGTTGGCTGCCTTCCTGGCTAACTCATCTATAACCCTGCCACCTTCTAGTACGATGCTCTCTGATATCTGGGAGATGTCTACATGGGGCTGCATCAGTAGTTCCGATAGCTCGCTTGCGCTTCTTTGTGCCTTTGGGGTATGCATCGCATAAGCCTGAACGATACGGGTTGCATCACTACCAGAGCGAATCACAGCATCCGCAAAGGATGCATTGCCTCGTGTCATACGCTTAGCCATCTTGCCCGATACGATACCAACCAAGGGCACCGCAACGGCACCAGCTGCACCACCAACGGCTGCACCAGCAGCTGAACCGCCTAGCATGGTAAGGGAGGTTATTTGTTGGCCCTCGCCAGGACCAAAGCGGGCCAGTAGCTTGAATATGTTCTCGCGTGCGCCGCCCTGGATAACCCTTTCCATAGCAGTGCGTTCACTTTCGTTAAACAACTTCTTGGTTTTTCTGTTGTTGAGCAAAGAACGAAACTGGGCCCGCAAGCCATTCTCAAACCCACTTGCCTGTAGCCTGGCTTTGTCGGTTGCTTCAGTAATCAACTCCGAACGCCTAGCCCTACCCCAGAGGTCACGAGCGGTGCGATACTTAGCTTGGAAGCCTTGCGCGGAGCGGGTAGCCCCAGCTAATTGCTGCGGGCCCGCGTTGTCGAGGAAGTCATCAATGCGTTGAATCATGGCAGCACCGATGGCTGCATCTGCTGGTACCTGAGACTGGGCAGCGATACGGGTCACTTTCCGTAACGTGTCCAAGTTGCTCAGGCTTACCACTTGGCCTGTATTCTGGCTCAAGCGCTGTAGTGCTGCTGTGGATGCGGGCGTTAAGGTCGGGTCTAGCCCCATGCTCTGGGCTATCTGCGTCACGTCTTGTACCAGGCCGTTATAAGCGTTGAACTTAACTCTGACTCCAGAGTTATCCAGCTCACGGTACAGCCCCCTGGCGGCTTCTTTCAGCTGTTCTTGGCTGGGCGCCGCTTCGAGGATGTCCTTCGGCTTGGCGCGCGGTGAAGCGGCTTGACCGGACTGCTTAAGGAGTCGCCGTCCGATACTAAGGCCAGCCACCTCTGCAATTGCTGTCGGAAGCGTGCGGACTGCTGCTCCAGCTGCTGGGCCAAACGTTTGCGCTGCTGCATCTGATATATCAGTTAATCCTTGCGCCGCCGCAGTTCCCAGGTTCCGAACGGGTTCAGGAATTCCGCCTACCGCCTGCTGCAATAGGTCACTTCCTTGCTGGCCTGGAGGAATGGTTAGCGCCTCACGGGTGCCTTGTACCACTCTTGAGCCCAAATCTGCACCCCCAGCCAGGCCAGCCAAGATCCCAGCAATGCCCGCCACAGGCTCTGCCACGGCCCCAGACAAGAGATTAGCTGCCAGCCCTCCAACGCCCGGATGTAGCGCTCCGAAGCCCTCTGGAGGCGGAACGTTGCCGCCCTGATTGGCGGCTATCTGAGACATGATGCTAGGAGGGGGGGTAGAAGGGGGTAATCCCCCTCCCCCTTGCATCAGTCCTAGGCGCCGAGATAGTTCGGACTGAGTGATACCTTCCGGAACGTTCCGGATGATGGTTCCATCTGGCATCCGCACGTCCATGGCTATCCCCTACTGCGGTAGCTGACTGAAATCAATGACCTGTCCAGCACCTGTCTGCGGTGCAGCCTGAGCGCCGCCGGTTCGCTGCGCTACTTCAGCCTGTAGTGTTTGGATCCCAGCCTGTAGAGCACCTGGGGCAACCACTGCGGTATTTAGGTCAGGTAAAACACTTAGTAGGCGTTCTTCAGCCTGCCCTGAAGCTTCAGTCCCTGGTGGGTTTCTCAGCTGTGCAAAGGCCTTAGCCGCCCTAGTTCGAGCAGCACTGTAGGCCCTACGGTCTGACGGGCTGAGTGCTGAGCCGAGTGATAACTTCTGGCCAATACTCTGCAGCGCATTGATTGAATTAGAAGCCTCTGTTGCGCTGCGCTGCACCATTGCCTGGTCAGTGGCTTGTCTAGTGATAGCTGCCGCTTCCTCTGGCGAGACTTGCTGAGCCTCCCCGCTTTGTAACCGCCGGTTAGCTTCATCAACCGTAGTGCCAGGCGGTAAGGGCTTACCGTCCGCAGTGCGGATGCTGTTGCGTTCAGCAGGCGTCAACGCTTTGCCGCCAACGTTCACGTTAACGCTGGCTCCTGGCTTTAATTTGACGTTTTTCACGAACCTACGCTGCTGCTGAACATCTCCAGGGTGCATGAACTGAGCAATTCTCAGCAGTTCAGGCTGTGGCCTGCCCTTGAGTGCTTGCTTGACGGCTTCGTCTGTTAACTTCTGGTTCTGTGCTACGAACTGGGCCTGCTGTTCTGGCAACCCGAACTGCAGCAGCATCTCAAAATTACGCGGTACCTGCTGTGGGTCAGGGCCTTGCAACTCTGCCCTCTGCTTGTCCACGCCAAGGCTCTGCTGTTCGAGCTGAGTACCCAAGGTGTGCGCTTGCACAGCCAGGTCTTCCTGCCCCGCGTTACGGAATAGCTGGGTCACTTGCTGGGTATATTCCCGGCTCCCAGGCTGTAGTCCAGAGCTTGCCATCTGCGCCTGAACCTCCTGCATGGTCTGCGCTTGGCGCAACCTAGGGTCTTCTATGCCAGCAGCCTGGCCGAATGCTTGGCCTGCAAGTTGTCCAGCAATGGCCCCGCCAAAGCCCCCAAGAGGAAGATTGCCAATCACTGCCGCACGCTGTAACCGTTCATCGGCCTGAGCCTGCTGTATCGCAGCGGGTGTGGGTCCGAAGATTCCTTCAGCCATTAGAAGAGCCCACCTATGCTGTTGCCGAGTGACCCGAAGAACCCTTCAGTGGTGCGCGCCCGTGAGAAGCCTGGCTGTGCTGCTAGACCAGCCAAGGCTGCCGGGTTGCGTGCACCAATGCCTAGTTGTGCCTGCTGCAAGCCCTGCTGTCCGAGCTGGCCCTGCAGTCCGAACAATCCGCCAGCTTGACCGAGTAGGAAATTCTGGTCTTGCTGTGAGGACTGACGCGCCGCACCAATGTCGCCTAGCTGGGTACGCATGATGGCTTCCTCTTGTGCTGCGGTCTCCGGGTTGAACAAGCGACCCGACAGACCACCACCAACCCCAAGACCTAAGCGCCCACGGTTAAACTGTTGGCTTTGCAAACCAGAGCGGGCCCTGTCAATTCCTGGTTGTCGCAGTTGCTGCAATCGGTCGAACTCATCTTGTTCGCGGCCAAGGAAATCTGTAGAGCCCAACTGACCTAAAGCACCCGCACCCAGCGCCCCCGCTTGGTTGAAGCCTGAACGGGTGTTACCGCTCAAGCCCACCGAGAGCTTCCCATCCTTAAACTTAGCCCTACCAAACGGGCCCGAGACATTGAACGGTCCTCCCGCCTGCAGTGCTTGATTAACGCCGCTCTGCTGTTGTTTGTTGCCGAGTTTAGAACCTAACAGGCTAACGCCTGCACCGAGTAATGAGCCTAGAAGCGCCATATCAAGCTCCCAAGAAAATAATGTAATTAAGAACGATAGCAGGCGGCATGTTGGTATGCGCTGCATCCCCCCCCGCGCTCTTGGTGTCACCAACACTGGAAGAGCTTGGGCTCAAGCGATAGTTAGATGCAGACACCCCAACGGTGGAATTACCGCCAATGCCATGGGCATGGGCTGCCAACTCTGCCTCTGTTAGCTGGTGCTCCTCGACACCTCCCGAGGCCCCCAGGGTATCGCCATTGATGCCAGGCGCTCCACCAGATGTCAGCCTAGCTGCGTCGCCGCCACCAACTCCAACCGCGTTATCCATGTTGTCCTTACCGAAGGCAGCGCGGCCACGCAGGTCAGGCAATGAGAAGTTAGCGCCCGAGCCTCCATAGGTGTAGCCAATGGCTGCAAATAGGGCCGTATAGGTAGTAGTGCTGACCTGTGACCCGTCACACCACAGCCAATCGGTGGGAAGCGTTGTTCCAGCAAATGGCATTAGGGAGCCTGCCGGCACCGTTCCGGCTGAGCTGGGCAACCACACGCCAGAGGTAAAGCGAAGGAAGTCACCTTCGGATGCACCGGGCGGTTTGTCTACCTTGGAACTGTTGTGTATTACAAGTTCATCGAATTCCGCATCAACCTCTGAGCCCTTAATCAGCTTTGCAGGGTCGCCTGTGGTCAATGCATCCTTAACTGAGAAATCGTGAATTCTTGCGTAGTCGCTCATAATCTATGCGGCCAAGCGGCCAACCTTTGTTAATAGCGTGATATTAGCGAAGCTAACTTCAGTGCCTGTAATGGTGACACGGGCGCCAATCTGTACGATTTGGCCAGAATGCGACATAGGTATACGAAGCTCTCTAGAGACTCTAGCCCCGCCAGACCATTCATCTAGACCCCACTCTGCTACGTTCCATTCGCTCTCGGCGTTGTTAACGCCTGCGGTAGCTGTCGCGGTGTGGCAGGTCTCCTGAAAGTCAACGCACCAACGCAGGATGAAACTCGTAACAGCCTCCACCGACATAAGAAAGCGGGCAGTTTTAAGTATCTTCTCGCCTTGCGTACCTAGTTCACTGCCGGCTGTCAGCCATTCAACGTCATAGTTACTGCCGTCATCTGAGTAACCAGAATGGTCACCGATGGCCCCATTGGTGCCCAGATATACGGTACGGTCACTGGCAACAGTAATGGACGTGTAGTTGATGCCAGACCAACGAAAGGCGCGAAGGTCTCCATTCTCTAGACGTTGACCGACATCGAAATACCAATAATTGGTACCAGTGCTCTTAACGATGCGGCAGAAATAGGCCCTGTCCACAGGGCTGTAGGCTGCCTGCATGGTGGTCGTAACGCCTGACAGCTGGTCAATTAGAAGCGAACGCACATGGGTAGAAAGGTCCGTCATTGGCATGGTTTGAGAGCGCAGACCACGCGACACAGAGCGCAAACCATCAGATGACATGAATAACAAGTCATTACCGATAGCGACCACTGAATCACGCCAGTTGGTACCACGTCGGATGATATCGAACAGTGAGAAAGTGACGGCTGTCGGGTCTTCCGCTCCGGTGTAAACCAAGATGGAACGGGTTCCGAATATCAACAGCTGGTTCTGGAACTCAGCCAGTGCGATGATTTGGTCAACCCCGTCTGGCCACACCTCAAGCGTGTCTAGGCTGCCGCTGCCTGCAGTGCTCCAGTTGGTTTCATCCAACAAAGCAGAGAACTTCATGGTAGTACCATCAGCGTCTGCAACCCATAGACGTCCGAAGGCTGACAGTGCTGCGTTACCTGTTGGTAGTGTTCCCGTGGCCGGCACAATGTCAGCAAAGGTTCCAGTTCCGGTGTACACGATGGGGGTATGCCCTTGCTGTACGCCTATGCACTTACCGTTGTAGTTGACGAATTGCCAATCATTGGCAGTCGGCGCAGTAATGGTCCCCGTGATATCGGTAATCGTGACCGATCCGGTGTATACCTTCAGTCCGGCAGCAGATATGATTTCGCTCGATGTTGCATTCTCGATAAACTCAAACACTGCTTCTACGTCATTACCATGACCGCCTGAAGTAGTCAGGTTGTTCAAGCCTTTGCGTGAGGTCAGACGGTTAGTGTCGTCAAACACCAGATTAAGGCCTTCGGTACACCAGCGGAAATCATCAACTGCTAGGGCTTGCTCAGTATTCAGGCCGAAGGTTCCAGGACCTCGCAAGATGATTTGGTGTAGTTCGCTAGACATCAGACAACAACCCAATCGCTAGCCTGGCCTGACTCATTGTTGAATGCATCACGGGCCACAGCATCAGATAGCGCTGACTCATATTCCCTTTGTGCCATCTGCTCCGCAGCACCACGGTCATCGCCACGTTCCGCCACTGCCAAGGCATAACCGCCCAGGATGACCGGGTAAGGGGATACCGTTAGCTCTTCCGAGTCGTCAGACAGGTCCGACTGCGGAGATGTAGCGTAGACGCTAACAGCATAAACCGCCTCAGGCGTTGGATATAACTCAATCACCGGGTCATCTCCGACTAGGCCATTGATTCGCCAATATGTAGGCGCTCCTGTGTTGGCTGCAAAATCAACGCGGCGCTGGAAGCGGTCGAATGAAAGGCTTCTGATGTCTGCGCGCGTGGTGGTGTTGTGTACGCTGCGTATCCGTGCTCTACGGCCGAATCCAACCAGGGTATAGGTGGACACCGCCGCCACAGTCGACAGAGAGACCACAGATTCCAGGGCTAGCCAGGAATGGGCGTCTTCTACTTCACGCTTGGCCTGGTTTACCAGGTCGCCAATCATTCTGGAATAAGGGCTGTCTGTTACAAAGCCTATTTCATCAAGCCTCAGACGGCGAAGAACAGCATTCACCAGCTCTCTATATGTCATATCAACCCCTTAAAAGAGGGAGGGGTTTGACCCCCTCCCAAGGGTGAGCAGTGATTAGGCGGTCACTGCGATTGCAACTCCTGCATCGTCTCGCAACTCCCCAACACCGTAGATGGTGTCAGCGGTCAAGAGGTCGGCCAAGTATTCCTGTTTGTATTGCGTCTGTACTCGGATATCAAGCTGAGTGACCAGCGCAATAGCCGATTTGTGCAACAGCAGGCAGATGCGCGCGGCGCCAGTCGCCGTTGCACACTGCGTTGAGACAAACACCGGAACACCGTAGATATTGCCTATCATGCCGTTGCGGATGCTGTTGGCCATGCCAACCTCACCCACGAACGCTTGCTCAGTGAAGCGAGCCAGACCGAGAAGGTTATTCTTCTCAACTGGCGGAATCACTAGGAAGCGGTCACGCATAGGCACGTTGACATCATCAAGCAATTGAATCGCTTGCCTGATGCCGTCATCGGCTAACGCAGCCTGATTGGTTCCAGTGTAGGCCGTTGCCCCGTCGGAACCGATGACCGCCGTGTCATAAGCTGCGGTACCCGCACCACCTTGTAGAAGGTTACCAACCCCATGCAGGGAAGTGTCTACCTGGGTAGCCAGACTGAATCCAGCGTCATCTGTGAAGAATTCCCGCATGGAATCCAACGCTTGCTTGGCTGCAATGTCTTCGATGAATCGCGAGTATTCAAAGTGTAGATTGATGTTAATCGGAATATCAGAATCGGTGTGAGGAATGACCGTAACGGCAGTATCTGCCGCCTTAGCACTGGCCGTACCTCGCACGGGCGCTGGGATATGAAACACATCACCCTTGCGACCCTGATGATTGAACTGCGTCACCAGCCCTGCCAATACTAGATTGGACTTATATGCGGCTACCACTTCATCAGACCAGAGTTCCGGTATGAATGTTGCGGCTTCAGCGGCTGTGACGCCGTCAGCTGGGAAAGCTGCCATAGAGGCTAACTCCTAGTTACTCTGCCTTCTGCATATGCCTTTACAATATCGGCAGACATTGAACGATACTTCTCCGGGTTGCGTCGCTTCAGTTCAATTAAGTCCTGATTGTTGAACGTCTTTCCCGGAGCAAGTCCAACAGAGCCCTTTTCAGTGGTCGCGGCACGTAACTTACGGTCACGCTTTACCGCTTCCTTTTTACCTGTTTGGGCCTGAGCATTTGACTGGTTGACCGTCTCCCAGGTTGAGAATAATTCTCTCGCTGAATGGAAGTCGCCGACGTTGGCATCATTCCACAATCCGATACGAACCCTGCTATCGGCTACCCATTCCTGAAACTTCACATCTTGGATGGTGGCTTCATAGTTTGGATGAGCTGAAGCAAGCTTTGCCTTCATGTTTTCAACGCGAAGTTCTGCAATTGCCTGAGCTAACGGCTGCACCGTTTGAGCTACAGCGGCCTGCGGGTCGCTATAGAAGTCAACCTCCTCAGCTGGTGGTGCGGCTGCCTGTGTTGATTCGTTCAGCATTTGACGAAGTTTCGATAGCTCGCTGCTTTGTTGGCCTAACTTGCTTTCCAACTCAACGTAGCTCTGGGCCACTTCGGCAACAGATTTTCCTGCAAACTTCTCTGGGACATCAGGGTCTGGTGCTGTCACGTTATCGGCATTACCAGGCTTGGGAGGATCTACTGCGTTTGACATTATCTTCTCCTGAAGGTGTCAGTATTCAATGCCAGGTTCTACCTGGAGTTCATGGCGCTCCGTCCATAGGCGGTTAGCGCGTGGGAATCCCAACTTTGTTCCGTTGAGCTTAATTCCCTTACTGCCGACACATGGACCGCAACTTAGTGAGCACTTAGGACACTGCGATGGCTCGCCAGCGTTCCCCCAAGCCTCAAACAGCCCATGTGCTGGACATTCGTAATCAAACAACATCATCTTCGTTTTCCGGTAGCTCCTGTTCGTCCAAATTGGTACGGAACAACAGTTGGTAATTAACAACATTGGAAAGGCTTTGAATCATGCCTTTCTGTCTGAAGAACTCTTCGCTTGAGCTGGCAGTATGACAACCGTTAATCAAGGCCTCTAGCGCTTCTTCCATGTCATTCTGGAATTGCTTCCATCCCGGATGGATAAACAGGTCAAGCATTCTATCTGCATCACTCATTGCCTAGGCCCCCTGGATAGTTCTTTTCTCAAGAATTCAAGCAGTGCCTGGTCTTGACGAGCCAATACCTGCAGCCGTTCCTTTCTGCGCATAGTCCTAACGTCAGGGATCGTCATACCACTAACGCCGCCAACAGCAACCGGAGCAATGCCGCTCGCAAGCGCTGAATCAGAAAAAACGAGGGCTTCTGTCAGAATGCCGCTGAAGACATTCGGCGGGGTTAACTCAACCGTGTCGTCAGTCAATACCAGGGTTTCAGTAACCGATACCTGAATAGGTCCTACGCCTACTGCAGTGTCCGCCAATACTAAAGATTCAGAAACGGTTCTATTGAATAAGATGTCAGACGTTGCAGTGTCAGTGAATGACAGTGTATCGGTAGATGTCTTATCCACTGGTGCAGTGGTGGCAGTCTCAAAGGCGAACGCACCAGCCAGACCGCCAAAGGTACCCGTAGGAGAAGCAACCTCTATGCCAGTAGAGATGAAGGTTGCCGCAGTGAATACAGCAGCACTCGACACTGACGACCCGGAAACCGTGTTGTGGTCTAGGAAGTTATTACTAGTTAGAGACTTAGCGAAGGTGTTTTCAGAGGTCAGCATCTCGCCTTCGACGATAATCGAGGCAGATTTATGGTTGCCAAATTCATCCTGCACACCGAAAGACCAAGCGCCCGAACCCTCTACCTGTTCCCAATCGTTGGCAGTAGTGTGGCCAGAGGCCATGATTCCGTATACGCCTGGCTCAAACCCGGGTTGAGATGAAGGGGTAAAGGTCCCGCCAGAGGTCGGCAAGGCGTAATCCCCGACCCAGACATTCAACGTGCTAGGGATAGATATCATCCACAGGAAAAGAATCGGCGGACTGGACCCAAAGGCCCCTAGAACGTTAGTTATCTCTAGGTTAGTGGAATCAAGGCCCGTTGCCCGATATTGGCGGGTATTTGCTGTGTTGTGCCCTGAATCAACACTCGAATCATTGATGCAATCCAGATTGCTAAATGCGCCAATAATATCTTGAGCGGATGATCCACTTACTTCACGCTGACTAACCGCCCATTGGTCAAAGGTGGTTCCACCGTCATTAGTGGCGAAACAACCATAACTGTTGTAACTACTAGTGCGGGTATGATTCCCGCCGGAAGCAAATTCGTTAGCCTCCCAAGCAAATCCCAATACAGCATCTGTCTTGCTAAAGCCATGAGCATAAAGCTCTGTCGCATCATTGACGCCACGCGATGTGGCTTTTATCTCTAAGTCATCGCCACCGACGAGAAGGTAATTAACAGTGACAGAACCACCACTAAAGCTAGTAACGTCAAATCGCCAACCATCGGTAATCGGCCCAGGATTGCTACCAATGCCGTCCCCATTGGCATCCAAGACCATTTCCGTAGCCGTGGAAATATCCGATAGCACTAGCGCTGTTGCTGCCGCACCTACGTTACCATCGGCTATGGTACGGTTGACTTGACTTGTACTAAAGTCATGTCGGTATCGCATACAACTACCAACAAGATCATCAGCAGTGGCCCCCCATAATCCGAAGTGGGCATGGTCTGAAATGGTTCCTACTGCATGGTTGCCTGTCCAAAATAAAACCCCCTTTGGTGTATCGCCTCCAAACGCGGTCGCGTCCGTAACCGCGAACTGTGTCGCAGACGTGACCGTGAAGGAACCGACAGAGGCTTTAACGTTGGGCATTAGCTACTGCTTGCGTTAATCGTGTAAGTCACGTTTAGCGTGTCGCCGTTATTCACAGCCTGAGAAGCGGCGAAGTCTTTAGCGCCTATCAGAGTGCCAGCAGTCCCCGTATTGACCGTGGCCAGAAGTGCTCCAAACACGGTATCCGTTGCCGTGATAGCAAAACTGGCAGGAGCTACCGAGTTAGACACTGATTGGTCAGTGGCTGTATTGTCTTCCGTCCAGGCAATACGATTGCCTGTGTACGGATTGATTTCAGTCAAGCCCGTAGCCAGCGTCCAGCTAGCAAGCGGAGTACCTGTATCCTTCAGGCCTACAAAAAAAGTGGTGTCTTGAGTTGAGCCTGATAATGCTGTGTCGATGATGAAGTCTAGGCCCTCGTCGACAATAAGATTAGGCCCCTCATCCCTCGCTAGGAGCTTCCCATTAGGATCCCACAGTTCCATCATTACCCAACCACTAATTTTCAAACCTTCGGAAATCATTTAAGTAACCTCGCAATAAGTGCCATTATTTCATCATCATCCCGCCTTAACATCTGAAGGCGTTCCAGCCTGCGCATTTTTGCGCGTGATAGCGACGAGCCCCCGCGCTGGCCTGTCGGTATAGGCACACCGCCGGTTGCTAGCGCTACATCTGTAAATATCAGGGCCTCGGTTAATATTTTGCCGATGACCTTAGTAGCAATTGCCGCACTATCTGAGAATGCAACAGCGTCCAGTATGGATCGCGCAAATGTCGCCACTTCGCTAGATACATCACTCAGTAGCAAGGCTTCCGCAACACTCACGGAAACACCTGTTATACCCTCTGCCGTATCGACTAATGTAAGAGATTCAACCAGCGTTCTAACAACGTCAGCAAGTTCGCTTGAGTCTTCAGAAAACGCTAAAGACTCTGCTATAGAAGCACTAAACGACGCTGCTTCACTCGCTACATCAGCTAATACCAGAGATTCCACAAGCGATACAAATATGCCAACGTCTGCAGATGACACATCTGCCAGAGCTAGCGCCTCTGTTAACGTCTCTGGAAACACTCCCACTTCTGTTGATGCATCAACTAACGAAAGAGTTTCGGCTAGCGTCCTTAGAAGCGTTGCGGTACTAGTTGAAACGTCTACCAGGGAAAGCGCTTCTGTTGAGGTCTCTGGAAAGTCTGCTGTCTCGGTGGAAGGATCAGCAAATGATAGCGCTTCAGTTGCTGTCAGATTGAAGGTACTACCAGCTGCATCGGTCTCTATGGCGCAATAAATCCAGGTTTTAGCGGTCCCCTCAACTGCCGAAAAGTTCCACGTCCAGCCGTCCGCATCGGCGCTAGTCATGGTCGCGACAAGGCCAGTAGACCCGTCATGCGTCGGTAGATTTAGCTTATTGTCTGAAATCGTTTGAGTGTTAGTCGTCGCCGGCTGGAACTCATCAGCCCATGCGCCGGATGCCTCGTCTGTGAAGTCTGTGACGTAATAGCCAGCGGCGCCGGACAGTGCAGAGCTGACAGGGGTATCGGTCGCCTCCATCGATGTTGTAAGCACTTGCAGCAGCTGTGGCGTGAAAGACAACGGGGAATGTTCATTATTACCCGTCGATGTTGGCGTGGTCAGGGTGCCAATTTTTACCCCAGCGCCGCCCAAATCCATGGCGACGTACAGCATGTCATCGTTACCAGTGCCCACATCGGATGTCACCGAAAACCCGGTAGAGCTACTGTGCGCCCCCATCGTGTACTCATGGTCCGACGTCGGTGAGCCAGTCGCGGCAATCTGCGCCCCCATTCGATTGGTGAAAATGTGCGCGCCAATGTTCGTTTGCGCTTGTCCATCTTGCGCCCTGTTACAAAAACAGAATTGCTCTGCAGTGCTGGCGGGATTCGTGCACCAGCCCATAAAATAGTTTCCGAAGCTGCCCGCATTCCCGACACCGTCCACATCGTCGTTATCGCCGAACGTCATCACCAGGTCAGGGTCAAACGCCAGCGCTACATCAACTGCGCTAGTTCCGGTGCCGAGGTCATGAATACCAACAACAGGCGTAAAATCAGCGCCGCCCATTAGCACTACAGTGATTTGCTGCGCCGACAGAGGTGCATTCGTCCAGTTGACCGTAACCGCTGTCTTTCCACCGCTTAACGTGAAATTAACAAACGTTGCTTCATCAAGAATGGTGTTCGCGGTCGCGGCGGCAGCGGCTATACAGACATCATTGAAACCAAAACGCCGCACGTCCGACGTTGATACGTTGTCCTCGCCGACACGTATCGCAATGGCGCATTGCGTGGTGCCATCGGCCGCACCGAACCCCCAAAACGCGTGCGCCACCGCTGTATTAAGCGCAGTAGTTGGGTTATGCATGTAGAAAAGGGCGAGCTTGGCGGTAAAGGTCTCCGTGGCGTGCGCAAAGGTTTGATTACCCGTTGAGGTATTGCAGGTAGCTTGGACAATGCAGGTTTGAACGTCGGCCATTGTCTAGTAGGAGGCTTCTGCCGCCGCCAGCCAAGATGTTATCTCGGCGTTTGAAAGGGAAAAATCCTGATTTTCTAGAAGCATGAATATCGCGTGCACGGCGTCGAGATAGCGGCCCTTGTCCGCAGCGGCCGTGAACCCGTTAAACATTACATCTAGTTGAGCTTTATCCTGCCCAGTCGTGGCGATGCTGAATAGGGTCTCCAGTTCCGCGCGTGTCATCTCGCCATCTGCAACACGTACCAACGCGGCAAAGAATTGGTGCGCGGGCACCTTCGGTTCTTCATCACCTTTCAATCGGTCCAGTAAAGACATTATCTAAGCTCCCGAATCAGGCCATCGTCATCGCGCACCACATTGCGGCCGTTCACGTTCGTAACAAGTCCATCCGAATCGCGGTCAATGGTGATGGGTTGAATTTCATCAGAAAGGTCAGAACTTCTAGCGTTGACGCCTTCCCTAAGTTCTTCTAGTTCAGCACGCAGGGTCTCAACCAGTTCATTAGAAATTCCGCCTCCTGTAATAGTGGATGCGGGCAGCGCCTTAATCATCTCTATTTGCTCGCGAAGCTCGTTAACCTCTCTGCTAGTCTCCTCAGCTGCAGCCTTGGCTAAATTCAAGACGGAGTCTGTGGTTGCCTTGATATCCGCACTTTCTGCCTTGTCCGCTTCAACAGAGATGGCCATAACCCCACGCTCGTGGTTACGCTCATTGTTCTGTTCACTCATCCGTAACTTGGCCTCTTCAAGCTGAAGCTCCATTAGCTTTATCTGGCCATTGTCTTGCACTTCCTGTTGCCTGGCTTGCGCAGACATCAGCCTAGCCTCAGCAGCAAGGTCGGGCGGCGGTTCTGGCGGTGGCTGCAGGGCTTGCGCTAGCAAGTGGTCGACAACTTCAATCATGTCTTCCTTTCCCACTACGGAAGAGTTATCAACCACTGCTCGCATAATCAGAAGGCTTTGCGGTCCTGGCGGTAAGGCGTTCATGAGTTGGGTTAACTGCACTTGCTCAAACTCTCGCGCCATAATGCCCAGCGCGCCAAACACCTTGAATTCAGCGCTTTGCTGTGGATAGGTAATATCGAACTGCTGGAAGCGCCAAGCTACTTTCCGTATCAACGGGCGCACGAACTCGCGTTCAATATTGGCCATGGTGCGCTTGGTACGCCGAATCGACGCGCCAAGAATCATCGACATGCCAGAAGCCGTGTTATTACGGTCATTCACAGACAATGGAGTAGCTGCCTGCATCTGACCCGTCGACATTTCAATCATGCGCTGCATTTCAGCGCTTTGGGTGTAGGTCTGTGGGTCTGGCGGCGGAAAGTTCAGCGGCGCGATGGAATCACTTACCGAACCGTTCAAAAACACGTTCCGACCCGGTCTAACCTTGAAATCCCCGCCTCTGGGGATAGCTGCGCCGTTAATGGCCATCATTGGATGGGTTGAGAAGGCTAAAGCATCAATCCTGGCCCTAATCTCTGCATCCAACACCTTCTGAGGCCAGTAACCGCGCTCAACAATGCCCATTCCCCAAAAACGGTTAGGCACAGTGAAGTGCTGATAGGCCACAATCGCTCTATCGCCATGGGTCAAGGGATTCGCGACGGCCTTTAGCAAAGTTTGCTCGTTTCCGATAGTAACGATGGCTTCCACCATTTCGTCATCCTCGAAATCGAGGTGCCCTTCTTCCTCTGGAGGGTCTGGCAACATTTCGCGTGGAACCAGGCCGTGATACTCGATGATTCCTACCGCTTCCGTGTCCGCCAAGGTTCTCTCGTCGGATTTCATGGCCCGAGTCTGGAAATGGTCCGGTATTTGGCCAGGGTCAACCGGCTCATAGATGCCTTTTTGTTGTCGGTCTATCACGACATTTCGAGGTAGCACGAATTCGTGCGCGCAGCCCATCATTTCCTGAATGGTTCTCCCAGCAGGGTCGGGAACAAACTCTAGAGGCTCAATAGCGGCCAATGATTGGCGGATGCCGACTCCGTTTTCGTCTTCTTCAATGATGATTTTGCCAATTCCGGTCCCGTAGATGGCACCGAGAAGGAATATCCGGCTGACATCGGATTGCATGATGCGAAAATCACGCAGCAGGCGATCTGCAAGCTCTGAATCATCTTCATTATCGACATCAAACCAGCGTTCGCGTCCGAACGTGGCTTCCTCCATCTCCGCCACAGCTGAATCCACCGCTTGTGCCAGAGCGGGCATGATGGCGTGCGAACGTTCAGAGATTCTGTCTCTGTCTTCGGCTGCCCATATTCCCTTCCACAGCCGGTAGTACTCCATCCAGCGCTGGCGATGCTCGATATCGCGACGGTTACGCCAATTCGCGACGTGCCCAACTACCCAGGAAGTCAGGCCTTCAGTACCTGCCCCCATGTTGGCCAAGCTGGTGATTGTTCCGCTGGTTGGGTCGCGTGATACGCGCCGGTTACCGACTCGGCTAAGCAAGCCCTGGCCATCAAATTCAACGTCTAGGTCTCCGCCGAGTAGAAAGCTCATAAGCCCACCGCTGTATCCAGAGGTTCCCAGTCGTCTTGCATGATTTCATCGAGATACATGACGCTAGCAATCTGGTCTATATAGGCCAATGCATCGACCATGTCATCATGGCGAGCGTTGGGGAAATCAAAGATTTGTTCTTTCATCGGAATCAGGTAGTCACCACGCACGAAGTGAATACGACCGTGCTCTAGACGCCCCTGTAGGGCCCAGGCAATTCTAGAAGACTTGTTTTGCCCGCCGTGGGTCAACTCTCGGATGTTGGGATAGATTCCGAGGCGTTTCATCTGGTCTTCTAGGTAGGGCATCACTGCATTCTTTGCCATGCCTTGCTCGATACCAGCCAATACTGGGCGGTGCTTCTGGCACATGCGCAGGAACTTAATAGAAGTCTCTCGCACATCCCAGCGTCCGTGCTCTACATCGAGAACCCACCAACCACCGCGATTGACCTTCACCACTGCAATGGCAGTTTCATCCAAGCGATGCTTGGCTGTTTTAGCCTGTTGCGCCGAAGCGAAGCCAGCCGGGTCCATAGCAATGTAGATTTCGCCGTCTGCAGGAACATCAGCCGCATCAACTTCGATGATAGGATAATTGAAGACAATCCCGCCTGCGGTCTCAAATGACGCTTCAAACTCTTTCTTGAACGTCTCGCGCGGCATGGTCTTGCGCGCGTATTCAATCTCTGACTGCGGTAGATACGGATTGGTCTTGCTCTCGTAGTGGAAACAACCCCAATCAGGGTCTGTCAAACCCGTCAGGTAGATGTCATAGAAATGGTTCTTAAACTCTGGCGTTCCAATGAACAGCGCTTTACCCATCACATCAGCCAGTGTTGGGCGAATGGCTTCAAACCAGGTGTCGGGCTTCATGGTGGCAAATTCATCGAGCACGACAGCCGACAAACCAACGCCCTTCAAGCGTTCAGGTTTATCAGAGCCATGCAGTGCAATGCAGCGACCGTTAACGAGTTCTAGACGTGACTCATTTTCCCATATCTTAGAGGTAAGGGGTTCAGCCAGATTTTTCAGGAGCTTCCAGAATATGCGCTTGCCCTGGTCATAGGTGGGCGCTACATACCAGCATTCAATGTCACGCAGAGACCTTTCACTGCCATTGATGACGGCTGTCTTTTGAATCGCCTGAAACAAAATATAGACGCACGCCATGTGCGTCTTTCCCCAGCGCCTCCCAGCAGCTACACACTTAAACCTAGAAGGGTCGCTGAAGACCTTCATCTGCCCAGGGTGCAGAGAAAGGTCTAGGTTCAAGTGACCTAGCCTTGGCCCTGTTGCTGGTTAGTCCGTCCGTTGCCCTTCTTGGCTTCGAACGATGGAGATGACATGGGGGCCCGTTTGTCCGGAACTGAATTCCCCATCGGATTGGCCGGCTGACTCATTGCTTTCTTCGCTTTGCGCTTGATAGTCGCCATGTCTTGCTTCCCTCTCTGTCACGTTAATCTGAATATTCACATCTTTCGCGGATGCTTCATCGACACTGCGTCTAGCTGGAATGACCCGGTCTAGAATCAGTTTGGCAGCTGCCGTATCCCCTTTAATGGCCTTATCAACCATTGCTTGTACTACGCTTGCAGCGTTAGCAATAGCGATACTTTCAGCCTTCTTGAGGCATTTATCTATCGCAGCCTCTTTCAGAATGGTTTTAGCGTTTTTAGAGCCTGGAGGTCTTCCCCTCTTACGATTCGGAGCTTGGATTGCTTTGGTCATTGTTCTTTGGTGCGTAAAAGGTTCCAGCAGCAGCAATCACAGCCACCATTTCAGCCTCATAGGCGTTCAGCCATTGAGCCATGTCTGACAAATTAG
>Ga0224508_10001168_pt1 | contig 23785 bp, 25 predicted proteins | sample SF_Jan12_sed_USG_4_FD_170157 | JGI IMG/M metagenome (GOLD analysis project Ga0224508, IMG submission 170157) | Sediment microbial communities from San Francisco Bay, California, United States - SF_Jan12_sed_USGS_21 | ecosystem: Environmental > Aquatic > Marine > Sediment | place: USA... | reverse complement strand
GTGTCTACTGGACCATGCTGCTGCCCGGTTACCTGCCGCACGTTCCGATGCTGCCGGCGCACATGAGCTTTCTCGGCAAGGATCTCAGCCAGGCACCGCAGATCCGCAACGTCAGGGGCACATCGCTCGGTTCAGTAATGCAAAAAGACGTAGTGACTGTTACGCGCGGCGCACCGCTTGCCGAGGCGGCACGCCTGATGAGCGAAAACACCGTCAGCGGTCTGCCTGTCGTGGACGTCGATGGAGAACTCACAGGCATTATCACGGAGGCGGATTTCCTCTCCGCGCTGAATGTGGAGGAGCCGGCGGCTATCAGCAACCTGTTCGACACCATCATCCGGCGCCGGCGCACGCGCAAGCGCATGGGCACCATCGTCGATGACATCATGACGCCGGATCCGATAACTCTGAAAGCAACGGACTCGCTGCAACGGGCTATCGAGATGATGGACCGGAACAAGATCAAGCGCATCGTCGTGACAGACGATGACAAGCAGGTGGCGGGTATCGTGTCGCGGGCGGATCTGCCGCGGTTGTTTCTGGCGAAATAGCTGCCCTCACCCCCGGCCCCTCTCCTAGAGGGAGAGGGGAGTAGGAGGGAGAAGGGAAGAGGCGGTTAGAAGCGTCGGCCGTAGCCCAACGAGATCTCCAGCTGATCCATTTCCAGTTTAATGGTCTGGTTGGGGTCGAAGGTGTTTTTACCGGACACCGAGTTGCTCGGCGCAACCATGAAGGCAAAGTTGAGCTCGCCGCCACCCAGCAATTTGGTGAAGCCTGCCGTAACGTGCTGTTCCATGACACCGGGCGCGAGGATGTTGAACAGCACTTCGCTTTCCGGAATAGGTTGGTCACCCTGGCTGTAACCGAAGCGCCAGGTCCAGTCTTCGCTGGCGCGCCACTGGTAACCGAGCTTGACGACCGTCATGTCCTGCCAGCCGAAACCGGCGCCGGAGCTGCCGCCCAGGCAACCAGAGCTGCTGGTTGGACTACAACTGCCGTTGACCAGCGGAGCGATGGGATTAGAGACTGCCGGCACGTCGGAGTAATTGATCTGTTGTACATCGAACAACAAGGTGCCGCTGTCGGTAACATCCCAGGCTAGACCCACCGTGTAGTTGGAGGGAATATCGAAATCGCCTTTTTCGGCGAACAACCCTGAATAATCGTCGAACTCGCTCATGTCGATCTCAGGCTGCAATGCAGCGCCCAACGTCAAACCAGATGCAACTTCGCCCTGGATGCCGAGCCGCACACCGAACCCGGTGCCGGCGTCTTTGCCGTTGTTGCTGAGTTTACTGGGATCGGTGGAAAACGGGGCGAAGTTACCGAGGCCCTTGGCCTCGAACTGCTGGTACGCAAGGATCAGGCTGGCACCCCAGGATGCGGTCTTGCTGAACTTGCGGGCATAGGTGGTAGACACGAACAGCTGCGCCAGATCAACACCGGCTGTGCCGTCGCCGAAGGTGCCGGGCAGCTCGACCATGGTGCCTCCCGGGGAGGGTAGCGTCGCCACGCCACCGTTGTAGTCGGTATTCATGCCGCCGTGCCCGAATACGGAAACGCCGATAGTGGCGGCATCGCTGAGCACCCAGTTGTAGCCGAACTGCGGAATCAGAAACAGTTCGCTGCCGCTGTCGATGCTTTGATCGCCGTCACCAACACTGAAAGGAGGAGGATTTGGGGGAGGTGGAACGGCACTGCCGGCCGGCAGGCTGATGCCTTGCGCGGAATAGGACCTATTGGGATTGAACACGGAGGCGCCGATATCATAACCGCCGCCCTGAAAAACCATGCCCGCGGGATTGTTGGCAGCAGCAAGTGTGTCCTGCGAGTAAGCCACGCCCGTACCCGCCAGAGCCTTCTCCTTGATACTGGTACCGTGAGTGAAGTAGCCGTTCGTGGCCTGCGCGATGCCAGGCAGCGCCAACAGTAGTGGAAGTAAAACCAGGATCGGTCTGCGCATTGTTATAACGCCCCCTCCGGAAGGTAGCCGCCGATCAACGGGTGCTTTGCGGGCGCCAAGATCTACACGCTGGAGAACGCTTTCCAGGCTGTGCTGACAGCGCTTTCCCGCCCCCTCCCTGCCGCCGTTTGGATCGGGAGTTCCTCGTTTTATAATCGGTATGCCGCGGCCTCGGACTTTCCTGGTCCCCGCCGGGTCACACCATCAGGTTGACGTCCGACTCGCCGGCGAACTCGAAAAATGTCGCTGCGCCGCCGTATTCGATACCGTCGATAAAATCATCCGGGCTGAGGTCGAACAGGTCGATAGTCATCTGACAGCCAATCATCGTGACACCGCTCTCCAGGCACGCGTCGCGCAGGCTTTCGACGCTGGCTACGCCCTTGTTTTTGATCTTGCTCTTCATCATCGAGGTCATCATGGTCTCCATGCCCGGCAGAGCCGTGCCTGCCACGGGAAACCACTTGTCCATACCCATCGGCATTGGCATCCCCGGATTGCCCAGCGGGCTGACCTTCAGATCGAGCTTTTTCTTTAACAATTGCAGCCCGTAGAAAGTGAAGAACATGTGCACGTCGTAGTCCAGGGCGGCCGCGGTGGAAGCCAGGATAAAGGGCGGGTAGGCCCAATCCAGCGTGCCCTTGGTGGCAATCAGTGCGAGTTTCTTGTTGTTCGAACCGGCAATCGTGTTCATGTGTGCCTCCGAATAGCTGCTTGGCGCTGCAGGTCGCTCAGACTTTGCGGATGAGATACGTGAACAGTTCGCCCGCGCTCTCGGACTGCAGCAACTGGTGACCGGTTTGTTTGGCGAAGGCCTCGAAGTCCTTGACCGATCCGGGATCGGTGGCAATGATCTTGAGAACCTGACCGCTGGCGAGCCCGGTGAGCGCCTTTTTGGCACGCAGGATGGGCATCGGGCAGTTCAAACCGGTCGCATCGACTTGTGCGTCGAATTCCTCCATCAGACAGACTCCGGGGCATTGGGTGTAAAAAACTACGCCACGCAGGGCCCGCAGTCAGTGACTATGTCACATTAAAGTTGTCGGAACCCGCTGCCAGGCCGCGCAGCCCGGCGCTGTTTCCGACGTGTATTGAACCGCGCGCCAGCGTCAACACGCCGTTGCGCTCAAATTCTTTCAACAGCCTGCTGACGACTTCGCGTGAAGAGCCGAGATCGCCCGCGATCTGCTGGTGGGTTTTGCTCACCCGTCCGGAATCCGCGTCGGCAGCGGCGAGCAGGTATGTCGCCAGGCGCACGTCCATGCGCCGGAAAGTAACGTCCTCGAGCACACCGATAACGTCCGTCAAACGGCGCGCGAGTTCGCCGAACACGTGCTGCCGCCAAACCGTGTGCTGATCGGCCCAGGCACGAAACACCTGGGACGGAACAGCAAGCACCTCGATTTCCGATTCGGTTACAGCATAGGCTGGGAATGCCTGACCACTCAGAATGCAGGCTGCCGACAGTATGCAGCTGTCGCCACCCGCGACCCGGTAAAGCGTCACCTCACGCCCTCCCGCACCTATCTTGTAGACGCGTACGCGCCCTTTCAGCAGCAGCGCGAGATGGGGGCAGCTTTGCCCCTGCGAACACATCACCTGGTCGCCGGGAATGCGCATGTGCCGGGCGTGCGAGAAGAACGCGTCGTGCACATCCGGGTCGGCGTGCTCCAGGAACGGGAACATTGTGTAGACCTGCTCGGCGCATGCTGCTGCGGCTACTGCGGCCATAACCTAGTCTCGGATCGCGTGGCGTTGGAGCAGTTTATTCCGAAACACAACGGGCCGAATTGACCTCGCGCAGAACCGTCACGACACACACTCGCTGAATCGTTTTCTACCCACGCGGGACGTCTCAGGAATTTGACCATGTTCGATAGATTGAATATTAGAACCAACTAATATCATTGCTATTAAACCATGCAATCCACGACCAATGCGCTATCCCAAAAGGGAAGCAAACGGGATGATGGTATGAGTCGGTGCGGCTATCTGCCGCGCGGGCGCTGGTGGCGTGGTGCGTCGATTGCCGCGATTTTACTGGACGCTGCCGAAACCTCTGTCGGTGCTGCCAGCCGGCGCGGGGATTCCCGCCAGACGGCATCCCTGTGCGACGGGCCCTCCGGGAAACAGTACGTAGAGGTATTTCAACCCGCCGCGCCCGTGAAATTTTTCGTTCAGGGCGTCAGTGCATTCCCGCGGCTTGAATCCGACACGTTGCGATTTCCCGAAATACTCCTGAATCGCGCGGATTGCCTCCCAATGATCCTCGTTGAGTTCAACGCCCTCCACCTGCGCACTGGCCAGCGCCGCGCCCGGTGTCCAGCCGTAAGGTGCATACGGGAAGTCGACTACCTGTGGTTCTGCTGTTCGATTCGCCACGTGTTTCTTTCTCCCTGCGATAGCGGGATAGAACCCGATCAGTAAACCCGATACTAGGCAAGGTGCAGCCACTGCGCAAGCAGGCTGCCCGAGCCCCTCCCCTCCCTGGCGCTTCCCTCACCCCCGGCCCCTCTCCCAGAGAGAGAGGGGAGCAAGACGGGCGAGAGGGGCGAGAGGGGTGTAAGGGGTGAGGGCTCCTAGTGTCCTTCTTTTTTCATCCGCACGATACGTTGCCTTGCCAGGCGTGCCACCGAAGTGTTCGGGTAGTCATTGATCACTCGCTCCAGCGCCGCGCGCGAGTCGTCCCAGCGCTGCATCTCGTACAGCGAGAATCCGATTTTCAACCGCGCATCGGAGACTTTGGGACTGGACGGGTAATCGCCGACGACTTTCTGAAACTGCACCAGCGCTTCCTGAAATTCGCGCGAGACGTAGTTCGCCTCACCCATCCAGTATTGCGCATTATCCGCGTAACGCCCGTTCGGGTACTGTTCCAGAAACGCCTTGTACGATTCGATCGCTTCGGCGTACTGGCCGGTTTTCAGGAACTCGAACGCTGCGATATACGCGGCTTTTTCATCCGCTTCGTTGACCGGCGCCGCCTGCGTTGCCGCTGCAGCCGCAGTAGTGGCCGCAGCCTGCTGGGTAGCCGCTGACGGATTAGCCGCAGTTGCCGCTGACTGGGAGGCTGAAGCCTGCGCAGGCTGCGCCTGCTTCCCCGCAGCAGGCAGCGGAGCTTCCGGCAACCCGGTCGCGACACCCGCGGTTTGCGCCGCGGCTCCGGCACTCAATCCCAATTCGAGATCGCGCAATCGCCGGTCGCTGTCGCGATACAGGTCGCGCTGGCGTTTCTGCAGCACTTCCATATCGTTGTACTGCCCTTCGATTTCGCCGCGTAATTCGCGGATTTCTGCCTGTAATCCGTCGACGCTTTGCAGCAGTTCGCGAACCACCTGATTCTCGAACACTTTTTCCAGCCGCCCGAGACGTGCTTCAAGCGACGCCAGGCGTGCCTGTAACGTGGCGTCCGCCGTTGCCTGTTCCGCAATCGGCACGCCCGTCGCCGGGTCCACTGGTGTCAGTAATGGTTGCGCCGGCTCGGTTTGCGCCTGCGCCACCCCCAGCGACACGCATCCCGCCAGTATCAGCGTCAAACGAGTAAGTTTCATCATTGATACACGATTTCCACGCGACGGTTCTGCCCCCAGGCCTCTTCGTCATGTCCAAGCGCGGCCGGCAATTCTTCGCCGTAGCTGATCACTTCCATCTGATTCGCGTCGACGCCCTGTAACAGCAGTTGCCGCCGCACAGACACGCTTCGACGTTCGCCCAGTGCAATATTGTACTCACGCGAGCCGCGCTCGTCGGTATGTCCTTCCAGGCGAACGTTGACATCAGGGTACGTGGCAAGGTACCTGCCGTGTGCTGCAATGACATCCACGAATTCTTCACGAATCACGCTTTGATCGAAATCGAAATACACAATCTTCTGCGCCAGGGCACTGCTCGGATCCGTGATCGCGTCGCGCGTGAATTCACAGGGCGGCGGACAATCCGGATCGAACGCCGGTTGCGGAGTTTCGACGATCGGCTGACCGGTTGTATCCTGCGTGCCGGTGTCGGGCGTTGTGATGACACCACTGTCGGTACCGGATGGCATTGTCTCATCTTCGCGCTCCGCCGTTGACGTGCAACCCACAGCGAACGCGAGCAGGGCAACCAGGCCAAGCCAGGCAAATTTTCTCATCGAGTTTTCCTCCTAGTGAAGATAGTGTCCTGTCCCACGAATAACCTACCATTCTGAGCGCGCGAACGTAGAGAATGGGGGTGCGGTGGCACTCATCGCGAGAAAGGCGACCAGACCGGTTCGCGCACATCCCCTTCGGCGAGCGAGAATCGTTGTTTCATGCGTCCGTCCACGGATACCGCGCCCAATACGCCACGGCCGGTGCCGTGCGTCGCGTAAATGATCATGCTGCCGTTCGGCGCGAAACTCGGCGATTCATCCAGCGTGCCATCGGTCACCACGCGCAACGCGCCCGTATCGCGGTCCAGCACCGCAATTCGGTAGCGTCCCTTATCACCGTGCACCATTGCCACGCGGGCGCCATCCGCCGATACCGTGGCGCTGGCGTTGTATTTGCCTTCGAACGTAAGGCGCCTGGCCCGCCCGCCGTCCAGCGACTGCTGGTAGAGCTGCGGAGCGCCGCTGCGATCCGAGGTAAACACGAGGCTGCGGCCGTCCGGCATCCATGCGGGCTCGGTCTCGATGGCGCGACTGCGCGTAATCTGCTGCAGGCGCCGTGTTCCGATGTTCAACACAAAGATGTCCGGTGAGCCTTTGTGCGAAAGAGTCAACGCCAGGCGGGTGCCGTCCGGCGACCACACCGGTGCGCCGTTGATGCCTCGTGATGCGGAAATCTTCTCCCGCTGCGCGGTCTTGATCGTTTGCACGTAGATTGCCGGATTGCGTTTTTCAAACGAGACGTAAGCGAGGCGGTTGCCGTCGGGTGACCAGGAAGGCGACATCAACGGATGCTCGGAAGACAGCACGGTCTTCGGATTGTGGCCGTCGGCGTCCGACACCTGCAGTACGTAACGCCTCTGGTTCTCGGCATTGACCAGCGCCGACACATAAGCGATGCGCGTATTGAACGCGCCCGGCGTGCCCGTAATTTTCTCGTAAATGATATCGCTGATGCTGTGCGCCACCTGACGTAACTGCTCGGCGGTGGCGGGGAAACTGTACCCCACCAGTTGCGTCTCCTTGAACACATCGAACAGTTGGAACTGCACGACAAAAGCACCCGGACCCATCGCGCGCAGGCGCCCGATCACCAGGTGGTCCACACCGCTGGCTTTCCAGTTCGCGTAGCGAACGTCCGCCCCGCTCTGAGGCGTTGCCAGCAAATCGGAGCGCGCGAGCGGACCGAATTGGCCGCTGCGCGCCAGATCGTCTGAGATAATCTGGGCGATATCCTGCGGCGGCACCGTCTGTCCGTCCCAGGCGAACGGCACGACGGCGATAGGCAGCGCGCCTTCGACGCCTTCGGTTATCTCGATGGTCAATACCGCATGGCCGCGGGTCAGCGGCAGCACCAGAAGCAATGCCATTGTCAGTGTTGTTATCGAACGAACTCGCATTACCCCTCCGGTTTGAAAATAAACTCGATGTTGCGATCGAACAGCGCAGGATCGGCCGGGGTCGGCAAGGGTGATGCTCGCTTCACCGCCGTCTCCACGGAATGACGGAATGCCTGATCGCCCTCGCAGCTGCGTACTTGCACGCTCATCACTCCACCGCCGGGATCCTGTTCGACCATTACCTCACAGGAGACGCCCGAGCCTGCCGTCGAGGGTCGTATCCAATTGCGTTCGACTTTCTGCCGAATGGCCGCCTCGTACTCGGCGCGTTGACGATTCAGCCGCACGTTTTCGCGCCGCAGACGCTCCTCTTCAGCCTTCTTCTGCGCCAACGCCCGTTCGTGCGCCTCCTCGGCCTGGCGCTCCGCGTCCAGCGCCCGCTGCAGCTCCGCCTCCCTGGCCTTCTGTTCTTCGGCTTCGCGCCGCTTGCGCTCCTGCTCCATTTTACGTTGCCTCTCCAGCGCGGCCAAACGTTCCTGCTCGGCCTTTTTTTTAGCCTCGGCCTGCTTGTTTGCTTCGGCGGCCGCCGCCTGCTCTTTTTTCAGTTTCGCCAGGCGCGCAGCTTCAGCTTTTTGCTTTTCCTTCTCTTTGGCCAGCTGTTGCTCCACTTCCTTCAGACGCTGTTCTTCCTCTCTGCGTTTACGCTCGACCTGTTTGCGTTGCTCCTCGGCTTGTCTGCGCTTTGCCTCGGCCTGCTTGCGCTTCTTTTCCGACTCGCTCAGCTTTTTCTTGCGCAGCTTTTCTTGTTCCTCCAGTTTCTTGCGTGCCTCGTCGACCAGCGCCTCGTTGACGGCCAACGCCTTGACCGGTTCGACGCTCGCCTGCATTACCGGCGCGCTGTGCTGCTTCAGGCTGAACACTAAAACACCGACGATCACGGCGTGCCCGAGGATTGACAATGTCAATGCCATGGGATTCTGAAGCAGCTCGCGGAACATGATCAGCCCGCTTGTTGCACGAAGGATTCGCTTCTCAGGGGAAATCCGGCTAAGTAGATTGGACGATCGGCCGTAGAGTAATAGCCAGACTATTGCTCAAGGCCGATCCTTCAATATACAACGCCAGATTTTTCCTGAAAGTGAATAGGTACAATGTGTTTCTAGACATTATCTCTCCAAATACATCCTTAAAGGCGTGATTTAATTTGCAACGCACCTGCTCGACACCGCCTTCGTGTAACAAGCGGGCTAGTTTAATGTCTCGGTAAGCAGTCCGACCTGCGGCACCCCCGCCGCCTGCAACAGCGCCATCGCCCGAACCACGCGTCCGTAATCGACGCTACGGTCGCCGCGGACCAGCACGGATTTTTTTGGATCGCGGCGTATTACCGCCGCCACCAGCGCCATCAGAGACTGTTCATCCAGCGCCGCCTCCGGATCGGCACCAACGCTCAAGAAGTATTCGCCGGCCGAATTGACACTCAGCACGAGCGGTTCGCTCGGCGTCTCTTTGACCGGCTTGGCGCTCGCCTGGGGCAGTTCGACGTCGACACCGGTTTTCAGCAGTGGCGCGGTAATCATGAATATCACCAGCATGACCAGCATCACGTCGATGTAGGGCACGACGTTGATTTCCGCTATTGGACGGCGCTTCTGTCTACTCATTTCGCCCGGCCCTCCGCCTGACGGGTACGGATTTCCCGATCGTAGGCCTGGCGGTGCAACAGATGAGCGAATTCCTCCATGAAGTTGTGGTAGCCGTTCAACAAACGCTCGACATCGTTGGAAAAGCGGTTGTAGGCGATCACCGCCGGGATCGCGGCGAACAAACCCATGGCGGTCGCGATCAGCGCCTCCGCAATGCCGGGCGCGACCATCGCGAGGGTGGCCTGCTGAACGTTACTCAAACCACGAAAGGAATTCATGATGCCCCATACGGTGCCGAACAGGCCGATATACGGGCTGGTCGACCCCACAGTCGCAAGGAACGACAGGTGCCTTTCCACCACGTCGGTCTCGCGCCCCAGCACCACGCGCATGGAGCGTTGCGCCCCCTCCATGATGCGCTCGGCTTCGTTGGTCTGTTTGAGCAGGCGTGCAAACTCGGCAAAACCGGCTTCGAAGATCCGCTCCAGGCCGCGCAGATCATCACGCCGTGCGTGCAGCGTGCGATACAGGTTGGCCACGTCGAGCCCCGACCAGAACTGGTCTTCGAAGGCCTCCGCCTGGTGGCGCGCCGTGGTGAGCGTGCGGTACTTGCGATAGATCAGCGACCAGGAGACCACCGACAGAAACACCAGCAGCAGCATAACCAGCTGCACGACCAGACTGGCCTCCAGGATCAGGCTGAAGAAAGACAGATCGACGCTCACGTAGTCAATTCCTCAGTGATTGCTTTGGGGATAGCGCACGGCCTGCGCACCGCCAGGTCCAGACACGCTACTTTAACTTCGGCTGAACAGCAGAGTTCGCCCGCGTGCGTCACCGTCTGCAGGAAATCGATACTCGCGCGGCGGGCGCGGTCGATCTGTACCGTGGCACTCAGCATTTCGTTGAAACGCGCGGCCGCCAGGTAGTCGATGGTCAGTTTGCGCACCACGAACACCACGCCGTGCTCTCGCCTCAGCGCATCCTGCTCGAAGCCCAGGGCACGCAGAAACTCGGTTCGCGCGCGTTCCAGGTACTTCAGGTAGTTGGCGTAGTAAACCAATCCCGCGGCATCGGTATCTTCATAGTAGACACGCACCGGCCATGTGAAAACGGCGCTCGTGAATTGCCGCATGCAGCGCCTACCGTTCCGCATCCGGCCCGGCGAACAAATCGCCCGGGCCGTGTGTGTCCGACGGCGGCCGTAAACCGAAGTGCCGGTACGCAGCGGGGGTGGCCACACGTCCGCGGGGTGTGCGCATCAACAGCCCCTGCTGAATCAGATAGGGTTCGATAACGTCCTCCAGCGTGCCGCTTTCTTCACCGATCGCAGCGGCCACGTTGTCGAGCCCCACGGGCCCGCCGTCGAACTTGTTCATGATGGTGCCGAGCAGCTTGCGGTCCAGCACATCCAGCCCGTGCCGGTCCACGTGCAGCAGATCCAGCGCCGCGTCGGCAATCCGCGCATCGATATTTCCGGATGCTTTCACCTGTGTGTAGTCGCGCACGCGGCGCAGCAGACGGTTGGCGATGCGCGGCGTGCCGCGCGAGCGCCGTGCAATCTCCTCCGCGCCACCGGTATCTATGCTTACTCCCAGAATGCCGGCGGAGCGCTGCACGATAGTGCACAGTTCGTCCGCGTTGTAGAACTCCAGACGCTGCACGATGCCGAACCGGTCGCGCAGCGGCGAGGTGAGCAGACCGGCGCGCGTGGTCGCACCGATCAGCGTGAACGGCGGAATGTCGAGCTTGATCGAGCGAGCGGCCGGCCCTTCACCGATCACGATGTCGAGCTGGTAGTCCTCCATTGCCGGATACAGGATTTCTTCGACGACCGGGCTGAGGCGGTGAATTTCGTCGACGAACAGCACATCCTTGGGCTCGAGGTTGGTGAGCAATGCGGCAAGGTCGCCCGGTCGTTCCAGCACCGGGCCGGAGGTGTGGCGGATGTTGGTGCCCATCTCGTTGGCGACGATGATGGCGAGCGTAGTCTTGCCCAAGCCCGGCGGCCCGAAAATCAACAGATGATCCAGAGCCTCTTCGCGCTGGCGAGCGGCGGAAATGAAGATCTCCATCTGCTGGTGCACGTCGGCCTGACCGACGTAGTCCGTCAGCGTCTGCGGACGCAGTGCGCGATCGTGCACCCGGTCTTCGCTGTGCGCCGTGGCGGTAATCAAGCGCTCGGTTTCGGTCATTGACTTGTGCTTCGGCAGCCGTGAAACATTATGCGACCGGCGGGCTCACCCGCTCATGGTCGCCTGCGGCAATCCGCCATCCGCGGCGTCTGCGGCGGTGCGGATCGAGCTCTTGTTGTTCTGTTCGTCGGCACTCCTGGCCCCTGCGCCGCCGAATGGGCGGTACCGATACTGCGCGCGGATTGTCTCATTAAAGTCAGGTCGAATTCAGGTGACAAGCTGGTAAGAATCGTTCTCAAACGTGATGAACGTTGCAAAAACGCCCACGGGGTTATTTTTTCACGGTATTTTGCAGCGCGGCGCGAATCAGTGCCTCTGTGTCGCCGTCAGCGCCTTCCACTGCGCGCACCATGCGCGCCGCGTCGCTTTCACGATAGCCTAGTGCCACCAGCGCCTGAATCGCCTCTTCGACAGGTGAATGTGCAGCACTGCCGAAAGCGTGTCCCGGTGATACACCGACCGCAACGCTTTCCAGTCGATCGCGCATTTCCACGATCAGCCGTTGCGCGGTTTTTTTACCGACCCCCGGCAGCCTCGTCAGGGCCGCTGTATCGCCGCGTTCCACGCACTGGGCGAATTCATCGGTGCCGATTCCGGACAACACCGCCAACGCCATTTTGGCGCCTACGCCGCTGATTTTTATCAGCGCGCGAAACAGGCGGCGTTCCGCCTCCGTGGCGAAGCCGTACAGGACGTGCGCGTCATCGCGTACCACGAGGTGGGTCAGCAGCAGCACCTCGGAACCCGGTTCACCGAGATCGTAGAACGTCGACAAGGGCGCCTCGACCTCGTACCCGACCCCTTGCACGTCGAGCAACAACTCCGGTGGGCTCTTGTGAACCAGTACCCCGCGCAGTCTTCCGATCATGATCCGATCCCATGTCGACAGAGCCTGGCGCGCACACGGGCAGGTGCCGAATAATCTGGCAGAATCAATAACATGAACGTACGAAGTGTACCTGCGGGGTCAGCGGCGACGACGCTGTAACACCCGGGCCAGACCCGGATCGCGGCCCCGGGTGTGTACGTGGCAGAGCGCTATGGCGAGCGCATCAGCGGCATCTGCCTGCAGCCGTTCCTGGGTGTTGAGAAGAATCCCGACCATATGCTGGATCTGCGTCTTGTCGGCGCCGCCGTTCCCGACCACCGCCTGTTTTACGCGGCGCGGCGTGTATTCCGCTACCGGAATCCTGTGTTGACAGGCTGCCACCACGGCCGCGCCACGTGCCTGCCCCAGTTTCAAGGCAGACAACGCGTTGCGGCTCACGAACACGTCCTCGATGGCCATCTCCTGAGGCTGCCACTCCTGCAGGACCGCACCGACGCGTTGAAACACACAGCCCAGGCGGCTCGCCAGATCGTCACCCTCGACACGGATATGCCCGTGCGCCACCAGCAGGCTGCGCTGTCCATCGCTGTCGACGATGCCGTAACCGGTAATCACCGAGCCGGGATCGATACCGATTACGCGAATCATGTCGGTGTGTAAAAACGTCCCGTCAGGCAGCTAATTCGGCCAGCAGCGCATCGGGTATGTCGCCGTTGGCATATACGTTCTGGACGTCGTCGAGGTCTTCCAGGGCATCGAGCATTTTCAGCAGCGTGCGGCCGTCATCCTCGTCCAGCGCCACCTCGGTGCTGGCACGCATCGTGACTTCGGCGTCAGCCGGCTCGAAACCCGCCGCCACCAACGCGTCGCGCACCGCGACGAACTCTTCAGGGGCAGCCAGCACCTGCACGGTGCCGTCGTCATCGGCAACGATGTCCTCCGCTCCTGCCTCCATGGCCGGTTCCATCAGGCTGTCTTCGTCAGTATCCGTGAACGTCATCACACCGACCGCGTTGAACAAGTACGCCACGGAGCCGTCGGTACCCAGGTTGCCACCGTGCTTGGAAAACACATGGCGGACTTCGGCGACGGTGCGGTTGCGGTTGTCGGTCATGCAATCGACCATGATCGCAGTACCGCTCGGCCCATAACCCTCATAGCGGATTTCCTCATAGTGCACATCGTCCAGGTTCCCGGCACCACGCTTGATCGCCCGTTCGATGGTGTCTTTGGGCATATTGCCGGCCAGCCCTTTGTCCATGGCGAGGCGCAGGCGCGGGTTGGCCGACGGGTCGGCACCGCTCATGCGTGCCGCGACAGTGATCTCGCGTATCAATTTGGTGAACAACTTGCCGCGTTTCGCATCCTGCGCCTTCTTACGGTGCTGGATGTTCGCCCACTTGCTGTGACCTGCCACGCGCCACTCCTGCACTATTTTGCCTGGCGTGATTTTAGCATCGCTGCCCAGCGCTGCGAGCGCAATCAACGCATGAATTCGCCGTTACGTAAAAACGCTTGAACCTGATCAGCGACCGCGCGCGAAATCACCAGGCCTGTGTGCGTCACGGGCAAAACGATGTGGTCTGTTGCCCCGGGAATGCGTGTTTCGTCAACGGATACAGTACCGTCGTTGGTACCGCGCAGACCGCCCAGTAACCGGCCGACACCCAGCGAACGCGATCCGGCTATCACTCCCAGATCGCGAGCCCCGCGCCAGGCGGGCGTTCCGCCCATCAGCGCGCGACGCAGGCTGTTACCCAGCAGCACCTGGCTGATCGGGTTCGCAGCACTGCGCTGTGCCACAGCGCTGCCGTTTACCGGGGATCCCGCGAACACGACGCGGCCAGGACGTTGCCGCGGGTAACGATCAAATAAATGCAGAATGACGATACCGCCCAGACTGTGCCCGACAAAATGCACGATATCGGCTTCTAGTCCGCTGCTGAAGGCATGCAGCCGCTCCGCATTCTGCGCCGCGGTACGCCGCACACTTGCATAAGTGAACGGGTAACAGTTAAAGCCGCCCGACTGCAGACATCTGGCGATAATGAACAGGCTGCCTCCGCGCATCCAGATCCCGTGCACCAGGACGACCGCCTCACGCATAACAGAACTTCGCTGTCATCGTTCCTCTAGCTTTCTCCCCTCTCCCCCTGGGAGAGGGGCCGGGGGTGAGGGTTCTTCACGGCACGAACTCGAGAATGGCATCGCGATTCGTCCACGAAAACACCTTTTGCGCTGCTGCCTCCCGCGGCAGCCAAATGGCTCGAGTATGCTCCTGCGGATGCAATGCCACGTTGCAGATTTCTGGCAGCATGACGCTGAATACCGACTCCTCGTTGCACGTCACGCCAGGTGCGAACTTGCCGCCGCCCCAGGGGGGCAGAATCTCGAACGTATTGCGGCATTCGCAGTCGACGACCGGGAGGTTGCGCAGACCGGTCTCTTCGGCCAGCTCGCGCACCGCGGCAGCGCTGGCGGGCTCGCCCCACTTGAGGCTGCCGGTTACCGATTGCCATGCGCCGGGCGGGCGCACACGCTCGAGCAGCAATACTTCGCTGCGGCGTGTATACACAACCACCAGCACCGACTCGGGGCGTTTGAAGCGTGACTGGGATTGCGATGCCATGCCCCTCCCGTTCGGCGTCTCGTTACTCCACCTCGTCCACCGCACGCTGGCCGGCCGGTACGCGCAGCCGGATCCCAAGTTCGCGCAATTGCTCCTCCGGCACCACCGACGGTGCATCGGTAAGCAGGCACGTCGCGCTTTGAGTTTTCGGGAACGCCATCACGTCGCGGATCGAGCCGGCGCCGCTCATCAGCATGACCAGCCTGTCCAGGCCGAACGCGATGCCGCCATGCGGTGGACAGCCGAATTGCAGCGCGTCGAGCAGGAAGCCGAATTTTTCGCGCGCCTCCTCACTGGCGATGCCCAGCACTTCGAACGCCGCCTGTTGCATCTCGGGGGTATGAATTCGAATCGAGCCGCCGCCAAGCTCCGTACCGTTCAAAACCATGTCGTAGGCACGCGAAATTGCGGTGCCGGGATCGGCGAGCAACGCATCCGGCGCAGCACCGATCGGCGCCGTGAATGGATGGTGAAGCGCTGTGTAGCGTTTTTCGCGAGCATCCCACTCGAACATCGGGAACTCCACAACCCACAACGGCCGCCAGCCCGGCTCGACGAAATTCATATCGTGGCCCAGCCTGACGCGCAACGCCCCCAGCGATTCGTTCACCACGCTGGCTCTGTCTGCGCCGAAAAACACTAGATCGCCGTTCTCGGCCGCGGAACGTTGCAGAATCCCGGTGACCGCCTCGTCGGGCAGGAACTTGAGGATCGGCGATTGCAGTCCGTCCCGTCCCTGCGTGACGTCGTTACACTTGATATAGGCTAGACCTTTCGCGCCGTAGCGTCCGACAAAATCCGTGTAGGTATCGATTTCCTTGCGCGTTAGCGCACCGCCACCGGGTACGCGCAGCGCCGTCACACGACCTTGCGGATCGGCCGCGGGCCCGGCAAATACCTTGAACTCCACCTGCTGCAGCAGGTCGGCAACTTCAACCAGTTCCAGCGGAATGCGCAGATCCGGGCGATCGCTGCCGAAGCGATGCACCGCCTCGGCATACGTCATGCGCGGAAACGGGTCCGGCAGCGCGATATCCAGCACCTGCGCAAACACTTCCCGCATCATGGTTTCCATCAGGCCGGTAATCGCAGCCTCGTCCATGAATGACGTTTCGATATCGAGCTGAGTGAACTCGGGCTGGCGGTCGGCACGCAAGTCCTCGTCGCGAAAACAACGCACGATCTGATAGTAACGGTCGAGGCCCGACATCATCAGCAACTGCTTGAACAGCTGCGGCGATTGCGGCAGGGCGAAGAAACTCCCCGGATGCGTGCGGCTGGGCACCAGGTAGTCGCGCGCGCCTTCCGGGGTGGCGCGGGTCAGAACCGGGGTTTCCACGTCGACAAAGTCGTGCGCGTCCAGAAAACTGCGCAACGCCCGCACGACTCGCGCACGCAGCCGCAGGCGCTGCTGCATCTCTGGGCGGCGCAGATCGATGTAGCGATAACGCATGCGGTGCTCTTCGTTGACATCCTCGTCATCCAACTGAAAGGGCGGGGTCGATGCACGATTGAGCACCTGCAGTTCCAGGCCCAGCACTTCCACCTGGCCGGTCGGCAAATCGGCGTTGGCCGTATCATCGGGACGCCGCCGCACCCGCCCCTGCACTGCGACGACAAATTCGTTACGCAGGCTCTCGGCAAGCGCGAAGGTCTGCTCCGCGTCGGGGTCGAACACCACCTGTACCAGACCGCGATGATCGCGCAGATCGACGAAGATCACCCCTCCGTGGTCGCGGCGCCGATGCACCCAGCCGCACAGGGTGACACTCTGTTCAATGTGCTCTTCGCGCAGATCTCCGCAATAATGCGTACGCATGGACGTGTCCAGAAGGGTCAGAAAAGGCGGCAATGTTACGTACTCGCCTGGCCGATGGCAATCGCATAAGGCGGACAAAAACAACCAGTTAGGGAACTGAGCAATGAATCCGCAGGAGACGCGCGAAATCCTCATCACGGGCTGCTCGTCGGGAATCGGACTGTGCGTGGCACGCGGGCTGCGGGCACGCGGCTATACGGTTTTTGCTACTGCGCGCAAACCGGAAGACGCACAATGGCTGCGGGACGAGGGCCTGGGCGGGTATCAGCTGAACCTCGACGATTCCGACTCGATTCAGCAGGCCGTGGAGCAAGTGTTGGAGCAGACCGGAGGACGCCTGTACGCGTTGTTCAACAACGGCGCGTACGGGCAACCGGGTGCCGTCGAGGACCTGCCGCGTCGCGCATTGCGTGAGCAGTTCGAGACCAACGTGTTCGGCTGGCTGGAGCTCACCAACCGGGTGATCCCCGTCATGCGTGCGCAAGGCTACGGCCGAATACTGCAAAACAGTTCCGTGCTGGGCATCGTCGCCCTGCCATACCGCGGCGCCTACAATGCCAGCAAATTCGCTATCGAAGGATTCAGCGATACTTTGCGCATGGAACTGCACGGCAGCGGCGTTCATGTCAGCCTTATCGAACCCGGTCCGATTCTGAGTGAGTTCCGTAACAATGCACATGCCGCGTATCGAAAACACATCGATCCTACCGGCAGCGTGCACCGCGACGCGTACGCGGCAATGGAAAAGCGCCTCGCCTCGGAGCATGCTGCCACACCCTTCACATTGCCTCCCGAGGCTGTGCTGAAACGGGTCGTGCATGCTCTCGAAGCACGACGCCCCAAGGTGCGTTATCCGGTCACCGTGCCAACTTATGTGTTCGCCTGGCTCAAACGCGTCCTGCCGCACCGTGGACTGGACGCGGCGATCCGCAAACTGCATCGCGCTTGACCCTCACCACTGATCCCTCTCCCAGGTTGAGAGGGGAGTCCGAGGGATTCGACTGCGCGCCCAGGCGGAAAGGGAAATATGACATGCACTCTGACGGTGCGCAGTCCCCGTGTGGAGAGTGCTGGAACAAGTCCGTATTTCTCTTTCCCTAGGTTTGCGCCCTACTCGCGGCGTTCGAACGTGCGAGCCAGGTAGGCGAGATCGACTTCCAGGCGCTTGTTGAATTGCCGGTTCGACGGTATGTCGGGGCGCGGCCGCCATTGCGGGGAAAGCGCCGCGAGCGCTTCGGCGAGTTCCCAGGTGTACCGGTAACGCTGACCCGCAAGTTGCCGCAGCGCGCCGCGCTGCGCTTCACTGAGCCGGCCGAAATCGTAGCCGGTGAGTTTCGATTCACTGACCTCCAACGGCTGCTTTTTGGCGTAGCGGACAGCAGTGCGCGACTGTTCGCCGGTAAGCGGCTGGCGCTCGGTCATAGCCGCCAGCAACGCGCCGCTGGATTCGTAGGAGCGGCCGATCAGCTCCGCATAGGCGGGCCTGGGTACGCCGTGCTCGCCGAGACGCACTGCCACGCGCGGGGTCAATTCGTAGCGCACGGGCTTGTGCACCTGCTGGTCGAACACGTTCTGCAAAAAATACAGACCGACGAAACACAACGCCGCCGAACAAAACGGCGTGATGACCCAGCCCGCGCCAACCTGCACCAACACGCCCCAGCGCACATTGCGTCCGCCACGCAGCAGGCCCAAGCCGATTAGCGCGCCGATTACCGCCTGCGAACTGGAAACCGGCACCAGCGGAATGGCAGGCAATCCAGTCTGCGTAAGAAAGTGTTCCAGACCCTGCGAAGCGAACAGAAACAGCACGATGGAGTGTGCCACCACCACCACCCACGCCGTCACCGGCGACATGGGCATCAGGTCGTTGCCCACCGTGAGCATCACGCGCTTCGAATAGGTGAACACACCCACCGCGATCGCCACCCCACCGAGCAGAAACAGCTGCTGCACCGAGGTGATTGTCAGTCGTTCGGTGAGGGCAAAATCGGTGAACGGACTCACCGGCACGAACACGCCCATGACGTTAGCGATGTTATTGGCGCCCAAACTGTAGGCACCGAACGCGCCCGCGCCGATCAACGCAAGACGCGTGTAGGCATCCAGGCGCAGAAGGTGCAGGCGCGCTTTGCCGAGAACCCATTCGACGAGCTTGAAGATAGGCACCGCGATCAGTCCCGCCAGGACCGGACAGGCCACCCAGGTGAGGAGAATCTTTACCAGCGCCTGGGTGTCGGTGACCGCATCGCTGAACAGGTTCCAGCCGATGATTGCACCTACGACGGCCTGACTGGTCGACACTGGCAAACCGGAGCGTGTCATGCCGTAGACCGTCACTGCCGCAGCCAGCGCCGCCATGAACGAACCGGCAATGGCGTCGATGGAGCCCAGCTTGCCCAGGGTGTGCGAGGCACCGGCGCCGCTGACCACCGCACCGAGAATCACAAAAATACTGCACACCGCTGCGGCAGTGCCGAAACGCACCATACGTGTGCCCACCGCGGTGCCGAACACGTTGGCGGCATCGTTCGCGCCCAGCGACCAGCCCAGAAACAGGCCGCTGCCAAGCAGGATGAAAATCGTCAGATCCACGCTGTCAGCGCGCGTCAGAAGCAGTCCGAGCAGACGGCAGCATCGTTTATACGCGCCGCTTTATCGCGTAGATGGCCAGGGTGTCAGCCACGTCCTCCGCGGCATTCGCCAACTCGTCGATGCGCTCGATGAAGTAACGCAGGTGGTTCTTGTGCTCCAGCGGCAGACTGGAGCCGAATATCGCGCGTTGCAGTTTGGTGCCGATCTTGTCCGCCTCCGTCTCGTAGAACATCACCTTGGCGTTGTGATCGCGCACGGCATTCATATCCCGGAAAAAGCTGCGCGCGGCTAGCACCACCGATTCCACGCACGTAACGACGGTACGGGTCAGATCGAGAAATCCGGCGTGAAACTGCTCGGGCACCTCGGGCTGCTGGATGGAAATACGGAACAGATTGCCCTCGTAGACGTTCACCAGATGGTCCATGTCTTCGAGCAGGCGCAGCACGTCGCCGCGCAGATCCGGGATCAACGTCTGAGCGTAGAGTTCTAATTCGATCGTGCGGCGCAGCGAATCGCCCTTGCCCTCGATTTTCTCTTCCTGCTCGAGAAACGCCTCGAATTCATCGGTCGCGCCATCGACCAGATACACCTCGATCGCCCGGCTGAATACCAGTCCCGCTTGCGAAACCTTGTCAAGAAACTCGTCGATCTGCTGTTCGAGCGCACGGGTTTTGTTAAACAGGGTGATGTTCTTTGGAAACAGTGAAAATTGCATGGGGCGCCCGTTCTGGTCGGCAATCGCGGCAACGAGACTTTAACTTCGCGCGCTTGACTGTTGAAATCTAAAGAAAATTCGCGCGCAACGCAACGTGCCCGCGGGCCTGGCCGGTGGCTCATCGCAGAATTCTCCGGCGATCTTCTCCGGTTGGCCTCAATCGGGGTCGCGCGTTGGATCCAAATCGGCAATTGACGAGGGCCGCAGTTTTTTCTACGGTTGCGGCACTACGCCGTGTAACGCAACGATCACACGAGCTTGATTAGAATAAAACGCGTGAGCGTCAATAAGTATCGCGATCCTCATTGCTGTGCGCCGCACTCCCGGCGGCGTCTCGCATTCCCGGTCCGACGCATGCAGCCGGACGACCGTATACCACAAAACCAACTGATTGGAGGTAGAGATGACTAAACCCGTTAAACAACCGGCGCAGATGACCCGCCGTAAGGTACTCAAAGGTGCCGCGGCAGCGGGCGCGGGCGCCGCGGTCGGGCCGTGGATCATCAGTTCCAATGTGCTCGCCGCGTCGGGTGAAGTGAACGTATTAATGTGGTCGGACTACTTGCCGCCCGGCTTTCTGAAAGCGTTTACCGCCGACACCGGCATCAAGGTCAACTACACCGGTATTGGCTCAAACGAAGAAATCATCAACAAGATGAAAGCGACCAAGGGTCGCGGCATCGACATCTGCAGCCCGACCAACATGCGCTCGCCGCAGTGGATAGAGCTGGATCTGTTACAGCCGTTCGACTACGCCAGGATCAAGAACATCAAAAACGTCAACCCGGCAATGTTGAAAGTCGGCGACGAAGAGTGGAACTTCGGCGGCAAAGGTTCCCACTGGCTGCCGCACATCTGGGGCACCGAGGGCGTCGCCTGGCGCACCGACCTGTGGAATCCGCCACGCAGCGGCAACATTCCGAGCTACGGCGATTGCTGGCAGGCCGACGTGAAAGGCAAAACCATGATGCGGCCGCATTCCGGCATGCTGGGGGCGGGCTTGTATCTGGAAACTACCGGCGCACTTGAGCCGGGCGCCATGAAACGTGCATACAATGACGAAAAACTCATGCGCAAGACATGGCAAGTCGTGACGGATTACTGCATCAAGAACAAAGCGCAGGTGAAATTGTTCTGGAACGACGCTGACTCGCAGAAAAACGGTCTGCTGAACGAAGGCGTACTGGTGGGTCAGACCTGGGACGGACCGCCGATCACACTGATGAACGATGGCGAGCCCGTGCAGTATCGAGCTCCCGTAGAAGGTTCCCTCGCGTGGGTGGACGGCATGGCACTGTCCAAGCAGGCGGGCGATCTGGACGCTGTCTACGCTTTCATCGATTATTGTTTCGTGGCGAAGCCGGCCGGCATGTCGATCGACGGCGGCAGCGATACCAGCTATGGCGGCCACGGCTACAATTCAGCGGTGTTGGGTGCCGACAAGCACGCCAGCGCGCAATACGCAAAAGTGTTTGGATCGGTCTACCCGGGTAATTCGCTGGCGAATCTGTGGCCCTGGCCGAAAGAGCCGCAATGGTACGCAGACGTTCGAACTGAATTCCGCAATAAGTTCGTTAACGCCTAAGTCCCCTGGCATGCCCCCTGGATTTTTGCCGGGGGGCATGCGTTTGCAACACGTATAACAACGGCGACTGCTGCCACTCAGCGCAAACCAGCGGGAAGTATTCATGAGTGCCGATGTAGAACTCGAAAACGTCTGGATCCGCTTTGGCGATTTTGTCGCCGCCCGGGAAGTCAATATCACCATACCGGGGGGTAGTTTTTTCAGCTTCCTGGGCCCCTCCGGTTGCGGCAAGACGACGCTGCTGAGAGCCGTTTCAGGCTTCATGGAACCGTCCGAGGGACGCGTGAAAATCGGCGGTAAAGATATGGCGGGCATCGGCCCCAATAAACGCCCGACCGCGCTGATTTTTCAAAACCTCGCGCTGTTCCCACTGATGACGGTGTGGGAGAACATCGCATTTGCTCTGGAAGTAAAAGGCGTCGGTAAGGCGGAACGCCGCAAACGCGCTGACGAACTGCTGGACTTGATCGCGCTGCCCGACCAGGGGGAGAAAATGGTGCATGAGTTGTCTGGCGGGCAGAAGCAACGCGTGGCAATTGCCCGCGCATTGGCGGCCGAACCCGATGTGCTGCTGCTGGACGAGCCGCTATCTGCACTGGATCTCAAGTTGCGGCAGCACATGCGCACCGAACTGCGTGCGATACAGCAGCGCGTGGGCATCACCTTTATCTACATCACCCACGATCAGGGCGAAGCGCTGACCATGTCGGATAACGTAGCGGTGATGAGCGAGGGGGTGATCCAGCAGGTTACGGATGGTAACACTCTTTACGATCATCCCGAAACGTCCTTCGTCGCCTCGTTCGTCGGCGAGAACAATCTGTTTCGCGGCAGGGTAAAGGAAACGAATGCGCAGCAAACGGTAGTCGAAACCAATGTCGGTCCGATACGGGCGCGCACGTCGACCAAGGCTGCATTGAACAACGGCGACCCGGCTTTCGTGTTCGTGCGGCCGGAATCGTTGAAGTTCGCCAACGGCGCACACGCCGACAACAACATCAAAGCCACCGTGCACACGGAAGAATTCGAGGGCCATTTCTGGCAGGTGTTTCTCGATGTAGCGGGCGGCGACAAACGGATCAAGATGTCGTTGGTCAACGAGGGTACCGCGCTTGGCCACGCGCCGGGGGCGGAGGTCGATTTAAGCTTCTCAGCAGAACTCGCCGTCGCGTTGCCCGAAGGTCAGCTGGCGGCCGAGTAGCTCGGGAGAAGACGATGAATCCCAGCGGATATTTTCGCCGGTTCTTTGTTCGCAACGGCACGGCGCTCGGCACCTTTCTGCTGCTGTCCGTGGCGTTCTGGATGTTCGTCATGATCATCCTGCCGCAGGCGTTCATGATCGATTTTTCGTTCCGTCACAACCTGCCGCCGGCGGAACTCGGCGGGGCGAAGGACACCTATACCACCGAACACTACGAGTTCATGGTGTACGGCAGTGCCGAATCCGAAGGCGAATTCAACACGGTCGATCTGGGGGTGTTCGTGCGCACGCTGATAGCGGCGTTTTTTGTCACCCTGTTCGACCTTGCAATCTGTTATCCGATCGCTTATTTCCTGGCACATTCCGCACAAGGCGGCTGGTCGCGACTGATGGTGCTGTCGCTCATTGTACCCTTCTGGGTGAACGAGATACTGCGCGCTTTCGCGTTCCGCATCATGTTCGGCTCGGCCGGTGTAATAAACGGTTTTCTCATGTGGCTGGGGGTGATCGACCAGCCGGTCGACTTTATTCGCGAAAACGTCGCGCTGTACGCTGGTCTTGGTTATGCGTTCATCCTGCTGATGATTTTCCCGCTCTATAACGCCATTGAAAGCCTGGACAAAAACCAGATCGAGGCGGCCCGCGATATGGGCGCATCGTGGATACGCATTCACCGGCGCATAGTGATACCATTCGCCAAACCGGGCATCAGTTCCGGGTGCACGATGGTTTTCATGCTCTCCGCCGGCGCACTCGCCGCTCCACAAATCCTCGGCGGGCCCAGCAGCCTGTGGTTCACGCAGATCATCTATCAGTGGTTCCAGACCGGTAACAACTGGAACCGCGGTTCGGCGTACGCGCTGATTCTGCTCGCCAGCACCATCATCTTCGTGCTGCTGATGATGAAAGTATTCAAAGTGAAACTCGGGGAGATCGCACGGTGAAATCCGATACGATCACCCACGTATTCGTCATTGGGTTCGTGCTGGCGTTTTTCGCTTACCTGTTCGGGCCGCTCATCATCATGAGCGTCACCGCGTTCAACAGCTCAGCGTTTCCACGCGTGATGCCGTGGGAGTGCTTCTCCGTCGAGTGGTTCGATGTACTGATTCAGGACGACAAACTGATGCTCGGGTTGC
>Ga0224508_10001167_pt1 | contig 23827 bp, 19 predicted proteins | sample SF_Jan12_sed_USG_4_FD_170157 | JGI IMG/M metagenome (GOLD analysis project Ga0224508, IMG submission 170157) | Sediment microbial communities from San Francisco Bay, California, United States - SF_Jan12_sed_USGS_21 | ecosystem: Environmental > Aquatic > Marine > Sediment | place: USA... | reverse complement strand
CGCCGGCGAGCAGGCCGCCGATGGACGAGGAGCCCGGTCGACGGTGGGGGCGGAGATCAGTGGGCGGCCACGATTCGCTCGGTCACTGTGTCGACGATGGCATCGAGCGCCACCTGCTCGGTGTCGCCAGTAGCCCGCGGGGTCAGCTCGACCTCACCGTTGGCCAGACCCTTCGGACCGAGGGTGATGCGATACGGGACGCCGATCAGCTCGGCGTCGGCGAACTTCACGCCGGCCCGGGCGTCGCGGTCGTCGAGGAGCACGTCGATACCTCGGGCCCGGAGCTCGTCGTAGATCCCGGAGGCGGCGGCCATCGAGTCGTCGTCGACCTTGACCACGGTCAGCACGACCTCGTAGGGGGCGACGGCCACCGGCCAGATCAGCCCCTTGTCGTCGTGGTAGGTCTCGGCGATCGTGGCCATGTTCCGGCCGATGCCGATCCCATAGCTGCCCATCACGACCGGCTGAGCATTGCCCTCGTGGTCGGCCACCGTGACGTCGAACTTCTCGGCGTAGAGCGTGCCGAGCTTGAAGATGTGGCCCGCCTCGACGCAGCGGATCATCTCCAGCGGCGTGCCACACTTCGGGCACGCCTCCCCGGCGGTCACCTCGCGCAGGTCGGCCCACTGATCGACGTCGATGTCGCGCTCGATGTCGACGCCCCGATAGTGCCAGTCGTCCTCGTTGGCCCCGGTCGTGAGGTTCGTCCGGCCCCGGAGCGCCTCATCGGCGATGATCGGAACGCCGGTCACACCGACGGCGCCCAGCGATCCCGGGTTGGCGCCCAGGGTGGCCACCGTCTCCTCCGGCTGCGCCGGCCGAAGCTCGATGGTGCCGGTGGCGTCGATCAGCTTCTGCACGTTGAGCTGGTGATCACCCCGCAACAGCGCCAGGGTCGGCTTCCCGTCCATGATCATGACCATGGTCTTGATCTGCCGGTCGGCGGCAGCGCCGCCCTCGAACTCCTCGAGCGCTGCGATCGTGCGGACCCCCGGCGTCGGGAACCGCTCGGGCTCGGGCGGCGGGGCCTCGTCGGCGATGTCGGGCAGCGACGAGGTCGCCTTCTCGATGTTGCCTGCGTAGTCGCAGTTCGGGCAGCGGACCACGTCGTCCTCACCGGCGGCACAGGGGACCATGAACTCCGTCGAGGTGTTGCCGCCCATCGCCCCGCTCGACGCCTCGACGGCGAACGCCGGCAGGCCGAGCCGCTCGAAGATGCGGGTGTAGGCGGCATGGTGCAGCTCGAAGGCCGTGTCGAGGCCGGCCCAGTCGATGTCGAAGCTGTAGGAGTCCTTCATGGCGAACTCCCGCACCCGAAGCAAGCCCGACTTCGGGCGGGCCTCGTCACGGAACTTCGTCTGGATGTGGTACCAGATCTGGGGAAGCTCCCGGTAGGAGCTCAGCTCGGCGGCGACGGTGGCGAAGATCTCCTCGTGGGTGATGCCGAGGGCCAGGTCGTTGCCCCGCCGGTCCTGGAGGCGGAACATGATCTCGCCCATCGTGTCCCACCGACCCGACCGCTTCCAGACGTCGGCCGGGTGCATCGTCGGGAGCAGGAACTCCTGGGCGCCGAGTGCGTCCATCTCCTGCCGCACGATGTCGGCCACCTTGGCATGGACCCGAAACCCCAGCGGGAGCAGCGAGTAGTGGCCGGCGTGGAGCTGGCGGATGAAGCCTCCCTTGACCAGGAGGGCGTGGCTGGCCGCCTCGGCATCACCCGGTGCGTCCCGCAGGGTGGGAATGAACAGTTTCGACCATCGCATCGAGCTTCAAGCTAGCCAAACGGCGAACAACCCGTTCGCGTTTTGAGTGTGTCGTCCGCGCCGGGGCGCGACCGCTCGCGCGATCGAGGCCTCGGAGAGCGCTCAAGCTACGATCGCGAGCATGCGCACAGCACGCAACAGGACTGCGAGCAAGGGAACAGCCAGGCCTCGGCTCAGGACGCCGCTCGTCCGGCGCGACGGTGAGCTGCGGGAGGCGACCTGGGACGAAGCGCTCGACCGGGTCGCCAGCGGCCTCCGCTCGGTCGTCACCGAGCACGGTCGGCAAGCCGTTGGCATGTTCAGCTGCTCGAAGGCGACCAACGAGGTGAACTACGCCGCTCAGAAGTTCGCTCGAGCGGTGATCGGCACCAACAACATCGACTCCTGCAACCGCACTTGACACGCTCCGTCGGTCGTCGGTCTGGCGACAGTGTTCGGGGCCGGAGGCGGGACCTCTTCGTACGAGGAGATCCACGAGGCTGACGTCATCTTGCTGTGGGGCTCCAACGCCCGTGAGGCCCACCCGATCTTCTTCCACCACCTGATGAAGGGGCTCGACAACGGGGCCCGGATGTATTGCGTCGACCCTAGGCGGACTGCATCGGCCAAGTTCGCCGACGTCTGGCTGGGGCTGTCGGTCGGGACCGACATCGCTCTGGCCAACGCCGTTGGCCGTCATATCATCGCCAACGGGTGGCACGACCGCGACTTCATCGCCCACTCGACCACCGGCTTCGACACCTACGCCGCAGTCGTGGAGCCGTACACGCTCGATCGGGCCGAGTCGATCACCGGCGTCCCGGCATCGGCGATCGCCGAGCTGGCCGAGGCCTACGCCACGGCCGGAAAGGCCCAGATCCTCTGGACGCTCGGGATCACCGAGCACCACAACGCCGTCGACAACGTCGTCGCCCTCTGCAACTTGGCCCTCCTCACCGGCCACGTCGGACGATGGGGCTCCGGTCTGGTGCCGCTGCGAGGCCAGAACAACGTGCAGGGCGGAGGCGACATGGGGGCCCTGCCGGACAGGCTGCCCGGGTTCCAGGACGTCGCCGATCCCGCGGCCCGAGCGAGGTTCGAAGCGGCGTGGGGCGCCCCGGTGCCGCCCGAGCCCGGCCTCCACCTGACGCTCATGTTCGAGGCGATGGAAACGGGAGCGTTGCGGGCGGTGTACTGCATCGGGGAGAACCCAGCCGACTCCGAGCCCGATGTCGCCCACGCCCGCAAGCTCCTCACCGACCTCGACCTGCTCGTCGTGCAGGACATCGTCCTCACCCGGACCGCCGAGCTGGCCGACGTCGTGCTCCCCGCATCGGTGGCGTGGGCCGAGGCCGAAGGCACGGTCACCTCCAGCGAGCGTCGGGTCCAGCGGGTCCGGGCTGCGGTTCCGCCCCCGAGCGGGGCCAGGGACGACATCGAGATCCTCGCCGACTTGGCCAACCGGCTGGACGGCGGCTGGGGGAAGCCGACCGCCGAAGACCTGTGGGAAGAGCTGCGGTCGCTGTCGCCGGTGCACCGGGGGATGACCTGGTCCCGGCTCGAGGCCGCGGGCGGGCTGCAGTGGCCGTGCCCTACCGAAGACCACCCGGGAAGCCCGTTCCTCCACGGCTGGCTCTGGGCCGACGATCTCGACGGGCGGGATCCAGCTCCGTTCAGCCCTGTCGAGCACGCCGGCCCCGCCGAGGAGCTGACCGACGCGTTCCCGCTCCGGCTGACGACCGGCCGGGCCCTCGACTCGTTCAACACCGGGGTGCAATCCGGTGGGCTCGACTCACCCATTCGCTACGGCGACGCTCTCGACGTGAGCCCGGCCGACGCCACGCAGCTCGGCATCGGCGACGGCGAGCGGGTTCGGGTGGTGTCGCCGCGGGGGGCGGTGGAGATGGCGGTTCGGGTCCAGGCCGAGCTGCCGACTGGGCTGACGTTCACGACGTTCCACTTCCCCGAGTTGGTCGATGTGAACGTCTTGACCAACGACGCCTGGGACAAGCGCTCGGGCACCGCCGAGTTCAAAGCGGCGTCGATCCGCATCGAGAAGCTCGACGAGGTCGAGGTCGAGGTCGAGGCCGAGGGGCCGGTTGCCGCGAGGAAGCCTGCATGACCGACGTCCACATCGGAACCGACCGGCCGACTCCAGCGGAGGCGGCTGCGGTCGACGGGGTGGTCGACGCGACGATTGGGCCGGTCGTGGTTCGGCGCAGCGAGCGGCTCGTGCTCGGCGGGTCGGCCCGCCGAAACGAGCGGCGCCACCTCCTGCTCCCGGCGTTGCACGCCCTCCAGCGAACGGCGGGGTGGATCAGCCCCGGCGGGATCAACCACCTCGCCGACGTGCTCGGCGTGCCACCGGCCGAGGCCTACGGCGTCGCCACGTTCTACGACCTGTTCGTCACCGAAGACCCAGGCCACGAGCGAGATGTGCTGCACGTCTGTGTCGACGCCGCCTGCCAGATCGCCGGTTCGGCCGAGGTGATCGCCGGCCTCGCAGGAGGCGGTGAGATCGTGCGCGAGAGCCCGTGCCTCGGTCAGTGCGAGCGGCCGGTGGCGCAGTTCCTCCAGGGGCGGGGGAAGGCCGACGCCGTACCGGTCGACATCGCTGACGGCGGGCCGCCGGCCCCGCTGGTGCCCCAAGCCGGCGACCCCCGCCTCCGGCTGCTGAGTCGCGTGGGAACGGTCGACCCCACCGAGCTGTCGGCCTATGTGAACTCAGGCGGGTACAAGGCCTTGGCGAAGGCGTTCACCCTCGGCCCGGACGGCGTGATCGACGAGATCGACGCGTCGGGGCTGATGGGTCGAGGCGGAGCGGCGTTCCCGACTGCGGTGAAGTGGCGAGCGGTTGCCGGCGAGGCTGGCACCAAGCACGTCGTCGTCAACGCCGACGAGTCCGAGCCGGGCACGTTCAAGGACCGGATCCTCATGGAGAACGACCCGTTCGCGGTGATCGAGGCGGCGACGATCGCCGGGTTCGCCACGGGCGCCTCGAACGGCTGGATCTACATCCGGGGCGAATACCCCCTGGCCACCGAGCGCCTTGCGGCTGCGATCGACCAAGCCCGGGAGGCCGGGTTCCTCGGCGAGCGGATCGCCCGATCGAGCTTCACCTTCGACCTGGAGATCCGGCGGGGCGCCGGCGCCTACATCTGCGGCGAGGAGACCGCCCTGTTCAACTCGCTCGAGGGCTTCCGAGGCGAGCCCCGCCAGAAGCCACCGTTCCCGACCACCAACGGCCTGTTCCACCAGCCGACCGTCATCAACAACCCCGAGACGCTGGCCAACGTGCTCGACATCGTCACCGGCGGGGGAGCGGCGTTCGCCTCGGTCGGCACCGAAGGATCGACGGGCACCAAGCTGTTCTGCCTGAGCGGCCGGGTGGCCAAGCCCGGGCTCTACGAGGTGCCGTTCGGTGCCACGCTCGGCGAGCTGCTCGACCTGGCCGGTGGGGCGGTCGGACACCTCCGAGCCGTGCTGCTCGGCGGTGCCGCCGGCAGCTTCGTCGGCCCCGACCAACTCGACCTGCCGCTCACGTTCGAAGGGTCGAGGGCAGCCGGACTGTCGCTGGGGTCCGGGGTGGTGATGGCGTTCGACGCTGGCGATGATCTCACCGCCGTGGTGACCAGGATCGCCGAGTTCTTCCGCCACGAGTCGTGCGGTCAGTGCGTGCCGTGCCGGGTCGGCACGATCCGCCAGCACGAGCTCCTCGCCGCCGGCGGTACCGGCTGGGGCAACGGGAGCAACGGCTCGTCGGTGACGCCGGTCGCCCTGCTCGACGAGATGGACCGGGCGATGAAGGATGCGTCGATCTGCGGCCTCGGCCACACCGCCTCCACCGCCGTGCGCTCCGCCATCGACCTCGGACTGATCGAAGGACTGAACCCATGACCCCTCCTTCGGAGAAGACGACCACCGACACCGGGTCGGCCGGAGCCGAGGCGGAGACCGCTGTGCGGCTCCGGGTCGACGGGACCGACGTGGAGGTGCCGGCGGGGGCGTCGGTGCTCGCCGCGTGCGTGTCGGCCGGCGTCGACACCCCGACGATCTGCTACGCCGAGACCCTGACGCCGGTCAACGCCTGTCGGGTCTGCGTCGTCGAGCTCGAAGGTTCGCGCACGCTGATCCCGGCGTGCTCCCGGGTGGCCGAGGACGGCATGGCCATTGCGACCGACTCCGAGCGGGTGCGCCACAGCCGGAAGATGGTGCTCGAATTCCTTGCGTCGGGCGTCGACCTCAGCCAGGCCGATGATCTCGCGCCGTGGCTCGATCGCTACGGCGCCGACGCCGACCGGTACGGGCCCGACCGGGAGCGGATGAACGAACCGGTCAGGATCGAAGACGAGCTCTACATCCGTGACTACGACAAGTGCGTGCTCTGCTACAAGTGCGTGGAGGCCTGCGGCGACGACGCGCAGCACACGTACGCGATCGCCGTTTCGGGGCGTGGTTTCGGGGCCCGCATCGCCACCGAGTTCGACGCGGTGCTGCCCGAGTCGGCCTGTGTCTACTGTGGGAACTGCGTGGCGGTGTGCCCGACCAACGCACTGCAGTTCAAGACCGAGTTCGATCTGCGCTCCGCCGGCGACTGGCGACCCGAGGAGCAGACCGTCACCCGGACCGTGTGCTCCTACTGTGGGGTCGGCTGTAATCTCGAGCTGCACGTGCAGGACGAGCGGATCGTCAAGGTCACCTCGCCCGCCGACCACGACGTCACGAGCGGTCACCTGTGCATCAAGGGCCGGTTCGGCTGGCAGTACGTCCACGGCTCCTAGCCGGAGCGCGGAGGGTGTAGACCGCGCACGGGCGGGGGATTAGGATGTGCCAGCACAACGGTCGTTGCGAACAGAGCGGCGCCCCTGGGTCCACGGCCGCAGCCGACAACCGCAGGGGCGCCAAATGGTCGGGACGAGCATCCACCTCTGTCGATCTCAACAGGAGTACTGTTCCGCTCGACAGATTCTCAACTGCCCGTCGGAGAGGACCCGACGGGCAGTTTGCTTTACCTTCCCCGAGTGGCGGGTGAGCCCTCTCGGTTCACGGACTCCCAGTCACTTTCCGGCAGTGCCGGCCGCCGCTTCTGGGAGCGTTGTGGGTGTTGCTCGTACCTCGGTCGATCGGTCGAGCGAACTCTCCGCGTCGGATCGTATGACGTTCAGGTCCGTGTGACCGGTTCTTCCCGCCCTGTTCCTTCAGCTGATCATCCGCCGTTTCGATCGCCTAGAGCAGACCCTAGTCCTCTGTTTTTGGGGGTCAAGATCTTTCTTGGAATCCCCAGACTTGTCCATAGGATTTCTTCAAAGTCCCCAGAACTTCTTCCTCCGTCCACCGGTTGTCCACTCGCAATGCACAGGCCGTCGCGGCCGCTCGGGCCGGGCCGATGGCCCTCGGCGGGCGTCGCGCCTTGCGGTCAGGCCACCGTCGGCGCAGTAGGTTGGTGGGCTGTGAACGCACCCGTCGGCTCGACGATCAGATTGGTCGCCAGCGACCTCGATGGCACCCTCTTCGGGCCCGACGGCACGGTTTCGTCCCGGACCGCCGAGACGCTCCGGGCCGTGGCCGCCGCCGGTGTGGAGATCGTCGTCGCCACCGGCCGGAGCCATTGGAGCGCCGTGCCCCGGCTGGAGCACGTCGGATGCCTGCGCTGGCTGATCTGCTCGAACGGCGCGACCGTCTACGACCTCGAAGCGGGTGGTGTCGTGGTGCATCGACCGCTGACCGGTGCTCAGGTCAGCGAGGTCGTCGACGGGCTGAGGGACCGCTTCCCCACGGTCGGCTTCGCCTGGGAGTCGCCCGAAGGGGTGTTCCACACCGACCGTTGGGTCGTCAACCGGGCCGCCACCGACGCCCGGTTCGAAGCCAAGCCGCGGCCAACCCGGGACCTCCGGGTCGGTGAGGACACCGTGCTCAAGCTGATGATCGCCCACGACGAGCTCACCGAGTACGCATGGCTCGACGCCGTCGCGGCCGACGTTCCCGTCGGACTGAGCACGTCGACGTCGGGCGCGGCGTTCGTGGAGATCACCGCGGCCGACGCCAACAAGGGCGATGCGCTCAGGCTCCTGTGCGCCGATGTCGGTATCGACCGCACGGAGACGATCGCCTTCGGCGACCACGCCAACGACCTCGGCATGCTCGCCTGGGTCGGCGTCGGCTATGCGATGGCCAACGCCGGACCGCGAGTGCGCGAGATCGCCGATGCCACCGCCCCTCATCACGCCGACGACGGCGTGGCCCGAGTGCTCGCCGGGCTCGTGCTCGGTTGATCCCGCGGCCGTCGCCGTCGGTCCTATGGTCGCAGCCATGGCCGACTCACCACCTGCACCACCCGACGATCTCCGAGAGCTCGCTCGGTCGATGTCGCTCTTGATGAGCGAGGCCCACCGCCTCCTGCCCCGCAGCGAGGCCCTGAAGGACCTGGTCGCTGCCCACTTGGGTACCGACCCGGCCGAGGTCGAAGCGGTCGGTCGCCCGGTGCCGGTCGTCGAGCGGCCCAACCTGCAGCTCGCCTTCGACTCGGTGATCGCCGAGCAGCCGGCCGGGCGGGTGATCGGCCTGTCGCCCGAGCTCGCCCACTACGGCGGGTTCTCCCTCTCGGCGCTGCTCAGCGGTCGCTTTCCCGGACCGAGCGATCCCGTTCCGCCCGTCTACGACGACGTCGCCATCGACGTCGACACCACGCTGCGGTGCGTCACCGCCGGGCTCTGGCTCGTGGAGCACGGCGATCAACCTGTGGTGATCGCACTGGCGCCGGGTGAGCGTCACGGCCCGTCGATGGCCCAGGACGGCCGGCTGGAGGTCTTCTCGCCGCTGGTCGACACCTCGAACGCCGTGCTCGACGAGCTCGACAAGCGCCGCCACCAGTTCAACGTGTACCGAGGCAAAATGCTCGCATTCACGTTCTCCGAGTACGGCGAGTTCGGCATCACGTTCATGCCTCGCCCGTCGGTCACCGCCGACGAGGTGGTGCTCCCGCCGGAGGATCTCGCCTCGATCGAGCGTCATGCGATCGGCATGGCCGAGCGGGCCGACGAGCTCCGGTCGGCCAACCGCGAGCTGAAGCGAGGCCTGCTGCTCTACGGCCCGCCGGGGTCAGGCAAGACCCACACGGTCGCCTACCTGGCGGCCGCCATGCCGGAGCGCACCGTGGTCGTGCTGCAAGGCCCGAGCGTCGGCGCGCTCGGCCAGGCGGCCGCCATCGTCCGCTCGCTCTCACCGGCCATGCTCGTCATCGAGGACGTCGACCTGATCGCCACGACCAGAGGCATGCCGGGCATGGACACAAACCCGCTGCTCTTCCAGCTCCTCAACGAGATGGACGGCCTCACTCCGACCGACGACGTGCTGTTCGTGCTCACGACCAACCGTCTCGACATCGTCGAACCAGCGCTGGCCGCCAGGCCTGGCCGCATCGATCACGCCCTGGAGATCGACCTGCCCGACGCGGTGGGCCGATGGCGGCTGCTCGATCTGTACCTCCGGGACTGTCCCCACGAGATCGACGACCCGGCACCGATCATCGAGCGCATCGATGGGGTCACGGCCTCGTTCGTCAAGGAGCTCGTGCGGCGGGCACTGTTGCTCGCCCTCGACGACGACGCGACCGCGGTCGCCGATCGTCACCTGCGCGCCGCCGCCGACGAGCTGCTCGACAGCGCCCGGGCCGTCACCCGCACCATCCTCGGCGCCGGCTCGGCCGACGACAGGGCGCCAATGATGCCCGGCCGACCGATGATGCCTCCTGGCCTGGCCCCCGGGTTCGAAACCGAGGACCACTGATGTCAGATCTCGAGGTGGTAGTGCTGGGTCAGCACGGACCGCACCTCGTTGCTGAGCACGTGATCACCCTTGGCCTTGGGGGCTGTCTTGACCTGCTCGGCGGAGAACGGGACGACGACCTTGTCGTCGTCGGTCCGGTAGGCGCCCCTCGCCGGCACGTAGTGCTCGGCCCGGAGCAGGCCGGGATTCACGACGAGCCAGGTGGGCTCGTTGCTCACACCTTCGTAGATGACGTCGCTGACGTCGCCTATGGCGGTGCCGTGCTCGTCCAAGAGCCGCGAGCCTCGATACTCAGTCACCTTTGACATGACGAACCTCCTACGGTTGTTCACAATCCCGTAACAGAATAGCAATGATCGTCATGATTGTACGTGCAGGTCGATTCGGCTGGAGAGTCGGCTGGTCAGACGAGTTCTCGGTTTCTCGGAGGGGCGGACTACAACAGTCCGGCGGCCATCGCCGCCCCCAGCTCCCAGCAGCGGTCGCCGGTGGCGTCGTCGAGGGGGCCGATGCTCGACACCGGCTCCTGAGCCAGACGCCACCCGAGCCCGGTCGTGATCTTCTCCACCGCCAGACGTGCACCGTCGGTGTCGGACCGGCCGTGGAGGTACAGCCCGTACGGGCGCCTGGCGGTCACGTCGAGACAGTCGTTGTAGACCGTGTCGAAGAAGTGCTTGAGGGCGCCGCTCATGTAGCCGAGGTTGGCCGGCGTCCCGAGTATGTACCCGTCGGCGACGAGGACGTCGTCGACGTCGGCTTCCAGCGCCGGGCGCGTCACCACATCGATCGCCTCGAGCCCGTCCGCGCCAGCACCGTCGACCACCCGGTCCAGCATCTCGGACAGGGTGGCCGACGGACTGTGGTGAACGATCAGCAGGCGGGCCGTGATCGGTGCGTCCTAGTGGTGATGGTTCACCGCCCCAAGGATCTAGTTCCGGGCGACGTCGGTGTGCTCGGCGGCGTCAGCGGCGGCGTCGGCCAGGAGGTTCTGGTACCGGGCGATCTCCGCTCGCCCGACGACCATGTGGTGGACCTCGTCCGGTCCGTCGGCCAGTCGGAGCGTTCGCTGCCCGGTGTACATGTCGGCCAGCGGGGTCCATTGCGAGACGCCGGTGGCGCCGTGCATCTGGATCGCCTGGTCGATGATCTTGCAGACCCGCTCCGGAACCATCGCCTTCACGGCGCTCACCCATACCCGGGCCTCGGTGTTGCCCATCAGGTCCATCGCCTTGGCCGCCTTGAGCACCATCATCCGCATCGCCTCGATCTCGATCCGGGCCCGGGCAACGATCTCGGTGTTGCCGCCGAGCGCGATGATCGGCTTGCCGAACGCTTCGCGGCCCAGGCCTCGGGTCACCATCAGCTCGAGCGCCTTCTCCGCCGCCCCGATCGAGCGCATGCAGTGGTGGATGCGGCCGGGACCCAGCCTGAGCTGGGAGATCTCGAAGCCGCGACCCTCGCCGAGCAGCATGTTCGACGCCGGTACCCGCACGTCGTGGAACTTGATGTGCATGTGACCGTGGGGGGCATCGTCGTGGCCGAACACGTGCATCGGGCCGACGATCTCGACGCCGGGCGTGTCGATCGGTACCAGGATCTGACTCTGCTGCTTGTGGGGCGGCGCATCGGGGTTGGTCCGCACCATCGTGATCATGATCTTGCAGCGAGGGTCCCCGGCGCCCGAGATGTAGAACTTCTCGCCGGTGATGACGTACTCGTCGCCGTCGCGAACGGCCCTCGTCTGCACGTTCTTGGCGTCGGACGACGCGAAGCCCGGCTCGGTCATAGCGAACGCCGAGCGGATCTCACCGGTGAGCAGCGGTTCGAGCCACTGCTTCTTCTGCTCGGGGGTGCCGACGCGCTCCAGCACCTCCATGTTGCCGGTGTCGGGGGCGGAGCAGTTCAGGCACTGGGATGCCAGCGGGTTCTTGCCCAGCTCGGCCGCGATGTAGGCGTAGTCGAGGTTGGTGAGGCCGCCGACGTCGGAGTCGGGCAGGAAGAAGTTCCAGAGCCCGTTGGCCTTTGCCTTCTCCTTCACCCCGTCGAGCAGCTCCAGTTGACCGGGAGCGTAGGACCACCGATCTGTCTTGTTGGCGTCGAGCTTGTGGAACTCGATCGACATCGGCTCGACGTCTTCCGCCACGAACGTCTTGACCCGTTCGAGGAGCGGCCGCGCTCCTTCCGACATGGCGAGGTTGAACAACTCACCGCCGAAATCGTCGGTGTTGAGAGGCTTGACCGGCATCAGGGATCCCTTCGGTAGCGCGCGTGCGTTTCGGCCCAAATGGGGGGCAGCTAGATCATGGCACCGATAGCTCGACACCACCGCACTGGCGCCCTCGGTCACTCCGATCGCGTCCCTGCCTCAGGGCCGCCCGTGCTGCTCGTCGTGGCCGTGGCCCTCGTGCTGGCCGTGGCCGTGATCGTCGACGACGAGGAGCTCGCTCCGGTGGTCGTGACCGTCGTGGTCGCCGAGGACTCGGGTCCCGAACGCGTCGCGCAGCCGATCGGGGATCAGCACGTAGTCGGGCGGGCCGGCGGCCACGAGCCGTCCGGCCAGCAGCAGCACGGCGTCGCAGTGGCGGGCCTCGTCGAGGTTGTGGGTCGTGATCGCCACCGTCGTTCCCCGGGCGGTCTCCTCCTCCAGGAGGTCGAGGATGCGCTGCTGGCTGGCGAGATCGAGGCCGGTGATCGGCTCGTCGAGCAGCAGGGTCGACGGGTCCTGGGCCAAGGCCTGGGCCAGCAGCACCCGCTGCTTCTGACCGCCCGACAGCTCACCGAACTGGCGCCCGAGCAGGTCGTCGACCTCCAACCGGGCGGCGGCGGTGGCGACCAGCTGGCGGTCGGCGCTGGTGAGCCGGCCCAGCAGGCCCCGATGGCCGTACCGGCCCATCGTGATCACCTCGTTGACGGTGAGCGGGAGCCAGAGCCGGGCATCGCGGTGCTGGAGCACGTAGGCGATCGACCGGGGCGGCCCGGCGCTAACCGTGCCCCGCCCGGCGGTCACGGTGCCGACGAGGACGTTGAGCAGCGTGGTCTTGCCCGAGCCGTTGGGGCCGATGATCGCCGCCGAGGTGCCCGCTTCGATGTCGAACGACACGTCGTCGAGGACGAGGCGGTCGCCGAACGACACCCGGAGGTCGCGCACGCGGATGCCCGATCCAGAGCAGTGGTCGACGGCTCTCGGGCACTCCCTCGTTCCGGTCACCGTCCCAGGGTGCCACGAACGAGCACCCGACGGACTCGAGGCCGGCTCTGGAGTATGAGCCGCGGCGCCGCTCGGGCCGTCTAGCGTTTGGTGGCATGGCGGAGATGTCGCTCACCACCGGCTCGGAGGAGCCCTATGTCGGTCGTGTGATCGGCGTCGACGACGCAACACCGCTCGAGTTCTGGGTGGCGGTCGACCCGGCGACGACGCTCCAGCTCGACGACGTCGTCGCTGTCGACCGAGTGCTTCCGGAGGGCGACTCGGTGTCGATCTACGGGATTGTCACCCAGATCCGGGCCCGGCACGAGGGAGCCCGGTTCCAGAGCGACGTGTTCCTGATCGCCGAGGGGGTGCTGCCGGCAGAGGTGAGCGAGGCGGCATTGGTGCAGCCGACGAGGTTCGAGCCGGAGGTGCTCCTGCCCCCACTGCCGGGCAACCGGGTGCGCCTGGCCGTCGAGTCCGAGCGCGACATCGCCTTGTCGTTCGACGACGTTGAGCGGCGGCTCCCCGCCGGACTGTCCCGCAGCGACGAGCCCGTCTTCCTCGACCTCGACTTCCTCGACGGTACGAAGGGGGCGCACGTCAACATCTCCGGCATCTCCGGGGTGGCCACCAAGACGAGCTACGCCACGTTCCTGCTCTACTCGATGTTCACCTCGGGCGTTCTCGGGGCCGAGGCGGCCAACACCAAGGCGCTGATCTTCAACGTCAAGGGCGAAGACCTGCTCTTCCTCGATCACAACAACGCCGCCCTCGATCCCGAACGGGCCGAGCGCTACGGCTCGATGGGGCTGGTCGCCAGCCCGTTCCGAGACGTCGGCATCCTCGCCCCGCCCCGCAAGGGCGACCCCAACGCCACGCCGGCCACCGGAGCCCGCCATCTCGGCGTGAGCCCGTTCTTCTGGACCGTGTCTGACTTCTGCCGCCAGCAGCTCCTGCCGTTCCTGTTCGCCGAGGCCGAAGACGAGCGTCAGCAGTACACGATCGTCATCCAGGCGGTGACCGCTCAGCTGGCGAAGCTCGGGGCGGACGGGGGAGCCGGCGACGGCGCGGTCCGCCTCGACGGACGAACGATCCGAACCTTCGGCGAGCTGGTCGACGCCATCGAGGACAAGCTCCTCCCGGCCGACCCCGATGACCTGCCCGACCAGCGCTGGACCGGTCGCGCGGTCGGCACCGGCACGATCAACGCCTTCGTCCGCCGACTGGCGTCGGCCCGACGCCACGTCGAGCACCTGATCCGGGCCGACGTTGCCGACGCCCCCCGCCATGGCCTCGACCTCGACAACCACCAGGTGACCGTCGTCGACATCCACGCCCTCCACGACCGGGCCAAGCGATTCGTCGTCGGTGTCGTGCTGCGCCAGGCGTTCGACGCCAAGGAGGCCAGCGGGATCGCCAAACCCCTGCAGCTCGTCGTGCTCGACGAGCTCAACAAGTACGCACCCCGAGACTCGTCGAGCCCGATCAAGGAGATCCTCCTCGACGTGGCCGAGCGGGGCCGCTCGCTGGGGATCATCCTGATCGGTGCCCAGCAGACCGCCAGCGAAGTGGAGCGGCGGGTCGTGGCCAACAGCGCTATCCGGGTGGTCGGCCGGCTCGACCCGGCCGAGGCCCGCCGCGACGAGTACGGCTTCCTGCCGCCGGTCCAGCGCCAGCGGGCCACGATCCTCAAGCCAGGCTCGATGTACGTCGCCCAACCGCGCCTCCCGGTGCCCCTGCTCGTCGAGTTCCCCTTCCCGGCATGGGCTACCCGATCGGCCGAGGCGGTGAGCGCGTTGGTCGACCTCGACGACCCGACGGCCGAGGCCGGCGTGACCGCCGACCCCTTCGCCGGGCTGACCTCATGACCCGGCGGAGCGCCCGCCGCCGGGCGCGGCATCGGGGAAGATGGAGGCCGGGGAGAGGGCAACAATGAAGCTGCTCCACACCTCGGACTGGCACGTCGGCAAGGCGATCCGCGGCCACAGCCGAGCCGGCGAGCACCGGGCCGTGCTCGCCGAGATCTCCTCGATCGCCGCAGCCGCCGAGGTCGACCTCGTCGTCGTCGCCGGCGACCTGTTCGACACCGCAGCCCCGACCGCCGAGAGCGAGCGCATCGTCTACGACGCCCTCCTGGCGCTGGCCGATACCGCCCCGGTCGTCGTGATCGCCGGCAACCACGACAACGCCCGCAGGCTCGATGCCGTGTCTCGGCTGTTGGCGCTCGGCCGGGTGACGGTGTCCACCGCCCCCCGGGCTCCGGCCGACGGCGGTGTCGTCGAGCTCGACCTCGGCGGCGTTCGGGTGCGGGTGGCGCTGCTGCCCTTCGTCTCGCAGCGGGCAATCATCCGGGCGAAGGCCCTGATGGACGAGGCCGCGTTCCGCAACGCCCAGACCTACAGCGAGCGGCTCCAGGCGGTGCTCGGCGCCCTGACCTCGGGATTCACCGGCGATGCCGTCAACCTGGTCGTGGCCCACGCCTTCGTGGCCGGGGGCGTGGTCGGTGGCGGCGAGCGGGCGGCCCACCTCGTCGAGGAGTACGCCATCTCGGCCGTCGACTTCCCGGCCACGGCGTCCTATGTGGCCCTCGGTCATCTCCACCGACCCCAGGTCGTGGCCGGCGCCACCGCCATCCACTACTGCGGCTCGCCCCTCCAGCTCGACTTCGGCGAGCAGGCCGACCCCAAACAGGTCAACGTGGTCACGGCCCAGCCCGGGTTGCCGGCAAAGGTGACGCCGGTAGTGCTCGACTCGGGCCGGCAGCTCCTGACCGTCAGCGGCACCGTCGACGATCTCCGGGCCCAGGCCGAGCAGCGGGGCGACGAGCTGGCAGCGGCATGGCTGCGGGTCCGGGTCGCCGAGCCGTCACGGGCCGGGCTGGCCGACGAGGTCAGAGCCGTGCTCGGCGACTCGGTGGTCGACGTCCGGGTCGATGTGGCGGCCGAGCCGGGACCGCGGCGTCGGCGGCGAGACGACAGCCGCAGCCCGTCGCAGCTCTTCGCCGACTACCTCGACGAGCGCCAGGTCGTCGATGCCCGGCTGCAGCGGACGTTCGATGCGCTCCACGATGAGCTCTACCACCCGGCCGACGTCGAGCCGGACCCGGGGGGGAGCATCCCAGCGGGACCTCCGGCCGACGCGGTGCCCGCCGATGACAGGCTGGCCGTCGAGCAGCTGAGCTTCGAGCGATGAGACCGGTCCGACTCGAGTTCCAGGGGTTCGGGACCTTCCGGGATCGGACGGTTGTCGATTTCGACGACCTCGATCTCCTGGCCTTCGTCGGCCCGACCGGCTCGGGCAAATCGACGGTGATCGACGCGATCACGTTCGCCCTCTATGGCTCGGTTGCCCGCTACGACAATCCGTCGCTGGTGGCCCCCATCATCCACCAACTCTCGACCGAGGCTCGGGTACGGTTCGATTTCGAGGTCGCCGGAGTGACCTACGTCGCGGTCCGGGTGGTCCGCCGGCTGAAGTCGAAACCGGGGGCGGCGCCCCGGGCCACCACCCGAGAGGCTCGCCTCGAGCGGCTCGAGCCCGGCGTCGAAGCGGCCTCGAGCCAGTCGACCGTGCTGGCCGGGAGCGTGTCGGAGCTCGACGGGGAGATCAACCGCATCATCGGGCTCGACTTCGGTCAGTTCACGCGGACGATCGTGCTGCCCCAGGGCGATTTCGCCGAGTTCCTCACCGACGATCCCTCCAACCGGCAGAAGCTCCTCCGGCGCCTCCTCGACATCGACATCTACGCCCGGATGGGGGCCGAGGCCAGGGAGCGTGCCGCACGCGCCGGCCAGCAGGCCGAGGCCTACGGGCACGAGCTGGAGCGCCTCGGCTCGGTTACGCCCGAACGGTTGGCCGCGGCGGAGCAGGCGGTGGTGGCCCTCGACGTGTTCGCCGAGGCGGCGGACGGCTGGCTGGATCGTCTCGCCGCGATCGAGGCGGACCTGGTCGAGCGACGCGAGCAGGTCACCCGCCTCGACGCCGACCTCGAGCGGCTGGCCGCGATCGCCGTCCCGGTCGACCTGTGCGACACCGATGCGGCGATGGTCGCCGCCAAGCAGCGCCTCACCGACGCCGAAGCCGCCCTGGCCGAGGGACGGCGCCGGCGCGATGAAGCGGCAGCGGCACTGGCCGCCGTGGGGGACCCGGTCGCCCTCAGCCGGCAGCTCGCCCGGTGCCGGCGCGACGCGGAGCTCGCCATCGCGATCTCACAGCTCGACGAGGAATTGATCGCGGCCCGGGACGGCCACGCCGGGCACGAGCGAGACCTCGCCGAGGCCCAGGACCGCCACGATGAGGCCACCGAGCGAGTTCGGGCCGCCTTGACAGGAGCCGACGCCGCCGCCTGGGTGGCCCGGCTCCGGGCCGGTGAGCCGTGCCCGATCTGCCGGCAGGCGGTGACCGACGTGCCCGGGACCGTCGGCCACGACGTGGTCGCCGAGGCCGAGAAGCAGGCCGCCGCCCGCCAGCGGGCGCTGGCCGCGGTCACGACGGCCCAGGTTCGATCGGAGGCCGGGATCGAGCGACTGGAGGCCGAGCTGAGCCGGCACCGGCGCGACCGGGCAGACCTGGCCGAGGCCATCGGCGCCAACCCCCCGTCGATCGCCGAATTGGAGACCGCACTGACGGCGGCCGAAGCCGGAGCCGGGGAGGCCCGGGCGGCGTCCGAGCTCGTCCGTGAGGCCGAGGCGGCGGTGACCGCCGCCACCGATGGGTTGGCGTCGGCCGAGGCGGCCGAAGGCCGCTTCCGCCGCGCCTATGACCTCCAGCGCGACACCGTCGCCGAGCTGGGTCCGCCCCGACCCGACACGGGTTCGCTCGCCGGCGATTGGGCCGCCCTCGGTACCTGGGCGGCCGAGCTGGTCGATCGGCTCCAGCGGGAGCGGGCGGATATCGCCGACGCCGGCAAGGAGCTGGCCGGCGCCAAGTCGGCGCTGATGGCGGAGATCGGGGCCGCCGCCGATCCGTTCGGGCTCCGACCCGACCCGGCAACGCTCGCAACGTCGACCGCGGCAGCGCGGGCCAGGGCCGCCGCCGACGTCGACAGCCTGGCCGAGCGGCTCGCCCACAAGGAGGAGCTGACCGCCACCGTGGCCGAGTTGGCCGAGACGAGGACCGTGCACGAAGCCCTCGGTCGCCAGCACTTGTCGGCCAACGGGTTCGAGCGGTGGCTCCTGGCCGAGGCCCTCGACGACCTGGTGGCCCGAGCGACCGAACGGCTCGTCGAGCTCTCGAACGGCCGGTACTCCCTGGAGGCGATCGACGGGTCGTTCTGCGTCAGGGATCACACCAACGCCGACGAGCGGCGGGACGTCCGGACGCTCTCGGGCGGCGAGATCTTCCTCGCCTCGCTCTCGCTGGCGCTGGCTCTGGCCGAGTCGATCGCCGAGCTCGCCCCGGTCGACAGTCCCCGACTGGGATCGATCTTTCTCGACGAGGGGTTCGGCACGCTCGACGGCGACACGCTCGACGTCCTGGCGTCGGCCATCGAGGAGTTGTCGGCCAGCGGCCGGTTGGTTGCGATCGTCACCCATGTGCGCGACCTAGCCGAACGGATGCCGGTGCGGTTCGAGGTTCGCAAGGGGGCGACGACGTCGTCGATCGAGCGGACGGAGGGATGACGATGCGATTCACCGTGGAGTCGTGGGATCCAGCCTACGGGTCCTCTACCGACGACACCGGGCTCGACCCGGCCAAGCAGACGGTCGACGTCTCGGTCGAGGTGCCGGCCGATGCGTGGGCACCGATCGCGCCCGACCCCGGCGGGGCACCGTCGTCGGTCCTGTTCATCGACGGCGTCCGCCGCATCGACACCAGGGTGTGGATTGCCGAGGGCGAGCTGTCGCGGCCCGGGTTGTGTGCCACCGTGGCTGCCGGGGCGGTCCGGTGCGAGGCCGGCTCGGCCGTCGTCGAAGCGGTGGTCGTCGAGCGGGGCCTGTACACCGCAGCCGACGACGCCTCGCCGATCCGCACCCGCACGTGCGGTACCTACGCCTTGCGCCCGGTCCACGGCGACGACGACCCCGACCTGTACCTCGGGGTCCACAACCACATGACCCACCTCGAGGCGCTCGTCTCGGAGCGGGCGGTCAACGGCGGGTCGACCGGCTGCCAACTGATCGTGTTCGATGGCCCGCTCCGCCAGCGCGACGACGCCATCGGCGTCGGCTATATCAAGACCCAGCACGTCCAGTACCTCGAGGATGGTCTCCAACAGCGAACGCTGGCCGGGCTGAGAGCCGCCCAACGCACCCCGCTGTTCGCCATCGGCGTTGGCGGCCGGTCACCACGGTGGTCGTGGTACCTCCGCCTCCCCGGACCGGTCCGCCATCCGCTGGAGGGCATCGTCCGGCTCGAGCTACCGGGCATCGGCGACGCCGAGACGGCGGCCGCCCGGGCCGACGCCGTCAGCGCCGCCCTTCCTCGCTTCGCCAGCGAAGCCCACAAGGAGGCTCGGGCGCCCCAGAACCTCTACCCGATCGCCGGCCTTGAGCAGCAGCTCCGCCGCCGCCTCGGCCACCCCCACCTCCTCGAGAAGGCCCTTCGTGAGGCCTCGCTGACCGTCGCCGAGATTGCGTGAGTTGACCGCACGTGGAGCGGTCGACTCACCCAAGAACGCCTGAGGCCGGTTCTCGATGAGCGCTGGGTTCAGCGTCTTCGGTCGAGGTTGTCCTCGAAGCGGCGGGGTGCACGGCGGCCGCCACCGCCGAACAGACGGGCGAGCACGAGCAGTATGACGGCACCGGCGATGGCACCCAGGAACCCCGTCGACCGCAGCTCGAAGCCGTTGCCGGCCAGAGCGTTGAACAGCGTTCCGCCGACGATCGAGCCGAGGATCCCCAGCACGCTCGTCCCGATGCAACCGAGGTTGTGAGGGCCGCGCACCAAGAGCCGAGCGATCGCGCCGACGATGAGACCCATGATGAGCCACGAAAGGAGACCCATCACTCAACAATGCCATCGACTGCAGGCCCTGTCTCGTCGCGAACGCAGCGCCCGACCCGGCTGCTCTCGGCCCGGCCCGACTCGTCGCGCCCGGTGAGGGCAGCGACCGTCCGCTACCCTCGGCCACAATGAGCACACGACGGGCCGGGCGCGCGGCGACGAGCCGGCCGGCGTATCGGGCCGCCGCCATCTGCACCCCCGGGCTCGAGTTCGTCTGCCGGCAGGAGCTGCTCGACCTCGGATGCACGCCCAAGTCGGCCGGGCTAGGGACAGTGGCGTTCGACGCCACGCCCCGCCAGCTCTACGCCGCGAACGTCTGGCTGCGCACCGCCAGCCGGGTGATCGTGCGGGTGGCCACGTTCCGCTCGACCGACTTCGTCCACCTGGAGCGACGGGCGGCCGAGGTCGATTGGTCGGCGTGGCTGGCCGACGGGGTCGCCCCGAGCTTCCGGATCTCCAGTCACGAGTCCCGGCTCTACCACACCAAGGCGATCGCCCAGCGCCTCCACCGGGTCGCCGGGCCGCCGTCAACGGGCGAGCCCGAGCAGCTGTTCATCGTCAGGATCGACCGCAACACGCTCACGGTCAGCGTCGACGCCTCCGGCGCCGCCCTCCACCGGCGACCGTGGCGCACCGAGCTCGGCGATGCCCCGCTCCGCACGACGATGGCCGCCGCCCTGCTACTCGCCATTGGATGGAATCCGGAGACGCCCCTGCTCGACCCGTTCTGCGGCAGCGGGACCATCCCGATCGAGGCCGCCCTCCTCGCCCGCAGGCTCCCGCCGGGTGGCGACCGCAGCTTCGCGTTCGCCGATTGGCCGGACTTCCAACCGGGGGCCTGGGCCAGCGTCACCGGTGAGATCGCGGCGCGGGCCGAGCCCTCGTGCCCAGCGCCGATCACTGCGACGGACCGCTCGACCGCCGCCATCGCCGCGGCGAGGGTCAACGCCGAGCGCGCCGGTGTCGCCGACGACCTCGAGCTCGATGCCCGGGTGGTCTCCCACACACCGGCCCGGTCGGGTACCGGTCTCGTAGCCACCAACCCGCCCTACGGGAAGCGGGTGGGCGACGGCAACCTGATACCGCTCTACCGTCGGTTCGGGGCCGTTGTTCGGGAGCGGCTGCCCGACTGGTCGCTGGCCATGGTGTGCGCCGATCGCAAGCTTGCCAAGGCTGCCGATCGGGGACTCGCCCCGGTCGCCCGGTTCCGGCACGGGGGACTGCCCGTGCAGTTGCTGTACCGACCGGGCCGGGAAGCGGCCGAGGCCGGTACGGCGCCGGCCCGGCGAGCCAGGTCCCAGCCGGCCGAGCAGGCGACGCGACAGGCCGCACAACAGATCGCACCAGACGGGGGGTCCGCTGCGATCAGCGACTCAGGCTCAGGCGGTCGCCAACGGGGCTCGCGAGATCGATCCCCGAGGTCGAGGTCATCCAGCCGTCGATCCGCCCGAGCGCCTCGATGAGGGCCTCCTGCTGATCGGCTGCGCCGGCCGGACACAGCTGGGTCGATCCCCCGGCCACGGTGAAACCGGCGCCGCCGTCGGGCCGCAGGGTGAACGCACCGAGCAGGACGCCGCACGCTGTCTCGATCCGCAGGCCTCCGAACTCGGCGTCGAGATCGACCTCGACAGGGTCGTTGATCGTCACGGCGGCGCCGCCGACCTCCAGCGCTGACAGGCGGTAGCCCCCGCCGAGCTCGGGGTCGGTGATGGACGGCCCCGGCGACGACCCGTCGCCCTGCCCACAGGCTGGTGCGATCACCGCCACCGCAGCGACCGCAACGAGCCGCCAACGCTCGATCCAGCTGCTGCTCACGGGCTGCCCCCCACCGCGTGGGTGCTCAGCCCATCTCGCCGAGTCGGGCTTCGAACTCCTCGAGGTCGACGATGTCGAGGTTGGCGAAGCTGAACCGGACCCAACGATCGTCGGTCGGGGTGAAGGCCGTCCCGGGGATGGCCAGCACGTCGTGGTCGAGAACGAGGCGCTTGATCACCTCGCCGGTGTCGAGATCGGCGAACGGGTGGCGAACCCAACCGAAGAACGCACCGGCCGAGGCGAGCTCGAAGCCCCCCGGCCGTCGCGACATGACGGCTTCGAACGCAGCCTGGGTCCGCCCGATCCGGGCCGCCTGCTCCCGCCGCCAGGCCGACGCGTGGCGGAGGCCGGCGATCACGGCCTCCTGCCCGATACGGGGGGCGCTGATCTGCACGCAGTCGACCAGCTTGAGGACTTCGTAGAGCACGTCCTCGCCGGCGACGACCGCCCCCACTCGGTAGCCGGGGATCGCGAGGTCCTTGGAGAAGCTGTGGAGGCTGATGACCGTGTCGGCCCATCCGGGACGTCCAAACAGGTCGTGGGGTGGTTCGTCGAGGCCTCGGAAGTTCCGGTACGTCTCGTCGAGCACGAGGGCGAGATCGTGCTCGACGGCCAACTCGTAGAACTCGGAGATCACGTCCGGTCCGATCGTGACCCCGGTGGGGTTGCCCGGCGTCACGAGGACGATGGCCGCAGTGCGGGGGGTGATGAGGCTGGCCGCCTCGGCCGGGTCGGGGACGAGCGAGGATCCAGTGTCGAGGTAGACCGGGGTGACGCCATCGAGCTTCAGCCACATGTCGTGGTTGAAGTAGTAGGGCACCGGCATGATGACCTCGTCACCGGGGCGGGTCAGGGTGGACGTGACCACGCAGAACGCTTGGTTGCAGCCTCCCGTCGGGAGCACCCGGGACGGGGTGAGGGAAGCGCCATAGTCGACGGACAGTTCGGCGGCGAACGCGTCGTTCAGCTCCGGAATCCCAGGCGGGGGTGCGTAGCGCCCCCCATCGGCAGCATGGGCGATCTCGCTGATGCGATCGGCGATCTCGGGTGCGGTCGGGTAGCTAGGTGCAGCCTGCGACATGTCGAGCAGCCGGCGGTCGCTCGTTCGTTTGGCGAGCCAGGCGTGGGCCTCGGCGATCGGGGACGAGGTGAGCAGCAGGGTGCGATCGGTCAGTCGCATGATCTGGCGACACACTACCGGCTGGGTCGGGCCCCCGTGTAGGGCATACTCGGACTGTGAAGGTGGCGCTTCTGGGTCCGGTCGAGCTGGCCGACTCGCAGGGGGGACGCATCGAAGTGGCGTCGCGCCGTCAACGCCAGCTGCTCGTCATCCTCGGGCTGAACTGCGGGCGGGCGGTCGACATCGACACGATCACCGAGCTGGTCTGGGCCGACGATCGTCCCGCCGACCCGTCGGCTACGGTCCAGACCAACATCTCACGCCTCCGACGGCTGCTGGAGGAACCGGTGTCGATCGAGACGGCTACGTCCGGCTACCTGCTCAGCTGTCCCAGCGACCACGTCGATGTCGTGCGGTTCGAGAGCCTCCTGAGCCGGATCAGGACCGAGCCGGCGGTCCGGGTTCCCGAACTGGCGGCCGAGGCGCTCGCGCTGTGGCGCGGTGTCCCGCTCGGCGATCTCGACCACCCGGACATAGAGGCCGAGCGGCAGCGCCTCGTCGAGCTGAAGCTGGAGCTCACCGAGCTCTTGGCCGAGGCCCTCTACACGCTCCGCCGCTTCGGCGAAGCGATTGCTCTGGGCGAGCAGCACGTCCGCGAGAACCCGTATCGGGAGCGGCCGGTTGCAGCGCTGATGAAGGCGCTGTTCGCCGCCGGTCGCCAGGCCGACGCGCTGACCGCGTTCGCCGCCCTCCGGAACCGGCTCCTCGACGACCTCGGCGTCGACCCCTCGCTGGAGCTGCGCAACGTCGAGATGGCGATCCTGCGCCAGGACATCGACGATGCGCCTCCCGCCGGGACCGATCAGCCCGCCGGCTGGGTCGACATCACGGAGCGCCGCTCGGATACCGACCGCGGCCCGAGCGCCCGTTCCGCCCCTGATGTCGAGGGCAGCCGCTCGGCCGGGGTTGGCGACGGCAGGCAAGCCGACGCCGGTGAGGGGGTGAGCGTCGACGGCACGACCGCGTTTCCTGCGAGCGCCGAGCCCCGCGATGAGCCCGGCAGCGACGGCGACCGCGCCTCCAGCCGTGACGCCGACCGTGGCCGCGACCGCGAGGCAAATCGTGAGGCCGGCGGCGACGCCGACCGGGCCGATCCAGGGCGCGGCGGTGGGCGAGCGGGCGACAGTGCGCGCCCCGCGGTCGGGCTCGGTCAGCGGATCCGGATCTGCA
>Ga0224508_10001166_pt1 | contig 23831 bp, 30 predicted proteins | sample SF_Jan12_sed_USG_4_FD_170157 | JGI IMG/M metagenome (GOLD analysis project Ga0224508, IMG submission 170157) | Sediment microbial communities from San Francisco Bay, California, United States - SF_Jan12_sed_USGS_21 | ecosystem: Environmental > Aquatic > Marine > Sediment | place: USA... | reverse complement strand
TCAGGTATCTACTTTATAGATGAGGCCGCGTCGATCCCGCGAGACGAAGGCGTCGACGCCGCGGTCTCGAACAACTCAGACGTCGTCGTCAAGGTATCGACCCCCAAGGGCATGGGCAACCAGTTCGCCCGAGACCGGTTCTCCGGGAACGTCGAGGTCTTCATCTTCAAGTGGGAGGACGACCCCCGGAAGAATCAAGAATGGTACGACGAGATGTGCCGAAAGTACTCGCCTCTCGTCGTCGCCCAGGAAATCGATCGCAGCTACAGCGCGCTCGGTGAGGCGTGTGTCATTCCACAGGACTGGGTACGCGCGGCCGTACAGATCGACCTCGAGCCTATCGGGGAGTCGGTCGCCGGCCTCGACGTCGCAGACTCGGGAACGAACCTGACGGTCTACACCCACCGGATCGGTCCGGTACTCACGAGGATCGAGAGCTGGCACGGGCTAAACACTCACCAGAGCGCCATCCGAGCTCGCGACCTCGCCCGAGAGGACGGGGCCTCGGTCGTCTACTACGACCGTGGCGGGGTAGGTGGCGGGGTAGCGGGACCCATCCAGGCCGAGATGGACGAGCTCGAGGAGATGGGGATGCTCTCCGAGATCCAGTTCATCGGCATCGACTCCGGGAGCTCGCCCTCGAGCACGTTCTACGATGACGATCCAGACCGCCCGGCCTTCGACCGGTTCAAGAACACCAGGGCCGAGATGTGGTGGGCGGCGCGCCGGCGCTTCGAAAAGACCTACGAGCACGTTCAGGGTATCAATAGTTATGATGCCTCAGAGATGATCAGCCTACCCGACTGGGCCAACGACACCATCTCCCAGCTGTCGCTGCCGCTCCTCGAGTACGCCGAAGACCGCCGTATCCGGGTCGAGAGCAAACAGAAGATGCGTCGTCAGCGGCGGATAGCCTCGCCAGACCACGCAGATTCCTGTGTACTGTGCTTCGCCAATGTCCAGCCGCACATATTAATGATCGCGCGCGCGAAGAAACCGCAGCGGAACAAGGTCCAGACGCCCCCCGCGACCGGGACAACGACTAAGGCCACATGGAGACGAGCATGAACTGGTTGCAGGAGATTACCGCTCAAACCGACGCCGCGGTCACCGTCCGTCGCGCCAAGCCGACAACCAAGACCGTCCACGAGGTGAGGCAGGCGCCGACCTCGGGACCCATCAGCGTGGGTTCGCTCGACGACTGGGCGAAGCACGTACCCGCGTCTGTGGCCTCCAAGCTCAAGTCAATCACCATCGCCGACACTCTCCCGCGCAGCCAGGCCAACGAGCCGACGTTCACCCACTGGACGACGCGCAACGCTGTGACCCACGGATACCGTGCCAACACCTGGGTGTTCGCCTGCAACTACCGGATCGCCAAAGCAGTCGCCTCCGTCCCCTGGATGGTCGGCACCGGTGATCCCGACGAAGATTTCAACCCCATCACCGGCAAGCACCCGCTCAAGGAGCTCATCCGGAAGCCCAATCCCACAATGTCGCGCCAGGACTACATGGAGCTGCTGAGCCTGCACCTGCACCTGGCGGGCAACTGCATACAGACCAAGATAAGGCCGCGTCCGTTCGGGGGCGTCAGGCAGCCAGCCCAGCAGCTCTGGATCATCAACCCAGACGTCATCAAGCCCGTTCCAACCAAGGGTCGGAGCATCGTTCGCGACTACGAATGGAACGTCGACGGCGTCAAGAAGCGGATCCGGGCGTTCAACGTCGTGCACCAGAAGTTCACTGACCCGATGAACCCCTACTGGGGGATGGCCAACCTCGAGCCCGGTGGGCGAGCCGTCGACACCGACCGGGAGTCGTCTAACTGGGCGAAGCACAGCCTCGAGAACAGAGCTGTCGCCTCCGGCGTGTTCACCTACAAATTCCCGATGTCCCAGTCCCAGTTCGACCAGGCCGTGGACATGATCCAGGACCAGTACCAAGGTGCCGAGAACGCCTGGATACCCTGGGTGCTCGGCAACGACGCCACCTGGCAGCAGATGTCCCTGTCCCCGGTCGATATGGACTACATCAAGGGACGCCAGTTCTCCCGCGAGGAGATCTGCGCCGCCTTCGGTGTCCCGCCGCCCATGGTCGGAATTTACGACCAGGCGACGCTGGCCAACATCGAGACCGCACGACTGATCTTCTGGCTCGACACGGTCATCCCGCTGCTGACCGACATCCGGGACCGGTGGAACCTCGACCTCGCCCCCGACTTCGGCGAGGATATCCGGCTCCAATACGACCTGACTCGGGTCGAGGCCCTCACACCACTCTTCAGACAGAAGATCGACCTCGGGGAGCGCGCTTGGCGGATGGGCGTCCCATTCAAGGACGTGAATGCTCGTCTCGGTCTCGGCTTCTCCGAATTTCCCGGCTGGGATGTCAGCTACGTTCAAAATCGGTTCGTCGCCGTCGGCCCGACCGGAGTCCCCGTCAACTCGGAAGAGCCCGAACCAGAAGAGGATGAGGACGATCAGCTCGAGGAGGAAGGTCCCCTGAACGGCGCAGCACTAAACTAGAAAACCGGCTTGTCCTTGACACTCTCCAAATGCAGGCCCTAGGCTTGTGAGCAGGCGAACCCCCACCGCCCTCGACAATCCAGACATATGACTGAACGCAGCGCGCTCATTCTCAAAGAGTCCCCTCCGGAGATAGAATCCGACGCGGATACCCGCGAATTCTGGGGCTACGCCTCGACGTTCGGCAACGTCGACGACCAGAATGACCGGATCCACAAGGGCGCCTTCGCCGAGACCATAGCCGCCCACTTCCCCTCGAACCAGATCAAGGTCCTGTGGCAGCACAGACAGGACGACCCGATCGGCAAGCCGGTCGTCCTCCACGAGGACGACCACGGTCTGTTCTTCAAGGCCAAGCTCACCGACTGCACGAGCGGGAATGACGCCCGCAATCTCATGCGGGATGGCGTCATCGATCGTACGTCCATCGGTTTCACGGCCAAGGGCCAGGAGTCCGAGGACGAGACGCAGAATGGTTGGCCGGTTTCCGACATCCACAAGGTCAACCGGCTCTACGAGTTCTCACCCGTCACGTTCGCAGCCAACGAGCTCGCGACGATCGAGGGAGTGAAGAGCCTTCTGCATGGCCGATACTCAGACCAGGAGTTCGCCGACGAGCTCCGAAAGATCGGGCCGTTCGGGATGGCTATGAAGCTGTATGACAGCCTCGGCGGGTTTGGGCTGCTTCCCCGCAAGTCGCCGAAGTGCCCGGACGGTCCGGTAGACTGCAAGTTCTTCGAGCTCGCCCCCGCCGATGCCGAGCTCGAGCCCCTCGACGACTCCCACCCACAGGCCTTTCTCTGGGTGGAGTCCGGAAAGCCCGTTCTCCAAATTGCAAACCTGACGAGCTCGGGCACCTACCAGGTCGTACCCACGGCCTGCATGGACGCCAGAGCCCGCCTTAAGGACCTCGACTTAACCAGCGCCGCCAAAGATCTTCTGAGGTGTCATCTCGACGTCTACTTCACGAAGATGAGTTTCAAAGACCCCGGCCTCCTCATCCCGACGCGAGGGGAGCAGGACGAGGTTGATTCGTTGACGGAAGAGGCCGCGATTCTGCACTTCGCGACGTACGCGGCGAAGCAAACACGCCGAATGGCTGAGATCGTAGGAGCAAACGTAGAATGAGCGCACCGACTCCCGAAACGCTGAAGCAAGCGACCGAGCACTTTCAGACGGCCCTCGAGGACATCAACGGCCTGATCAACAAGCAACGCGACGAGCTTCGGGACCTCGGTGGTACCCAGTCGAGCACGTCCAAGCAGATCAAGCAGGTCGAAGACCGGATCGACGACCTCGGCGCGACCATTCTCGAGCTCAAACAGCACCTCGGAAATATCGAGGTGAAGCTCGACGAGCCGCCTTCGGTCCTGCCCGGAAGCGTGCCGCTGCCCAGCATCGGCGAGATCATCACCGAGAGCCCGCAGTTCAAGGAGATGATTGCCAACAACGAGTACGGCACCAAGCCCATTCGGCTAAAAACGCTGGCGCCGTACCTCCGAAAGGACTTCTCGAGCGCGACCGGGGCCCTCGGATCTGCCGGTGCGCTGATCGACCCGACCCGAATCGCCGGTGTCATGAGCACACCGCTGCAGGCGCCCCGGCTTCGGAACATCATTCCGACCGTCCCGACCTCCCAGGGCTCCATCGAGTTCGTCAAGGAAACGGCGTTCCACCAGCTGTTTACTACAATGCCTGCAGGCGAGGCCGCGGCGCAGACTGTTCTCACGGTCGACAATGCCCAGGGATTCTATGATGGACAGACCATCACCCTCGACCCGGGCGGCGGAGGAGAGGAAACAGCTGTAATCGCCGCCTCTGGTGTCGACACAACGTTAAATGAGCTGACCGTCACGGCCGGTATCGCGAACACACACGCTGCAGGCGTCGGCATCGCCGCCACCACGTTCGTGTTCACCCCAGAGCTCGGCCTGAAGCCCAGCGCCGAACTGCAGCTCACCTTGGTGACCGAGGCGATCAAGACCCTCGCCCACATGATCCCCGGTTCGCGCCAGATTCTGTCCGACGCGCCGGGTCTCCAGGCGTACGTGAACGGCCGCCTCACCGAGGGCATGATCCTCTCCGAGGAGCGACAGATGCTCTACGGGGACGGCTCGAGCGCTCAGCTAAGCGGTATCCTGTCCGACCCGGACATCAACACCCTGACCCAGGCGGCTGCGCCCGACACCAAGCTGGACGCGCTTCGCAAGGCGATGACGATCAGCCAGAACGCCCACCTGCCAGTGGACGGAATCGTTCTCAACCCGAACGACTGGGAGACGATCGAGCTCCTGAAGGACGCCCAGGACAGATACATCTGGAACAACGTCCCCGACAGCGGCGGCGTTGGGATGCGCGTTTGGCGGACTCCGGTCGTGCTGACCACGGCAATCGACGCCCTCACCGGCCTTGTCGGCGCCTTCGGGCTCGGCTCGGCGATCCACGACCGCGAGCAGACCGAGGTCAGGATCAGCGAGAACTACAAGGACTTCTTCGGAAGGAACATGGTGATGATTCGGGCCGAGGAGCGCCTCTGCCAGACCATCTACCGGCCACCCTCATTCGTGGACGTGACCTTCCTGTAGTCCGCTTACACGGCTCGCCCCTGATGTTGGGGCAGGAGGTCAACAACATGTCACGAGTACAGGTCAAGCTCATCCACGGATGTCAGATTCCTGGACGCTATGGTCGCCCCGGGGAAGTCGTCAGTTTATCGATGAATCAGGCTCGAGCTTACGTTAGCTCGGGTCGCGCGATGTACGTGAAGATTTCACCCCCGACACCCATCGCCCCCGAGGCCCCTGACCTGTACTCGTGTCCGCACTGCGACAAGGAATACAAAACCGAGAGTGGTCTCAATAACCACCTCGCGTCGAAACACACTGACGAGTAAATGGCCAACAGGGTTCTGACACAGGCGGAGAAGGACGCTCAGCTCGAGAAGGACGGAATCAACGCCTTCCTCTCGAAGCCCAAGCGAGAAAACGTCGTCGGGAACCTGGTCGAGGTCTACCCGGTCTCGAAGCCGGGCAAGACGTTCGACAACCTCAAGGACGCGCTAGCCGCCGCGGAGCTGCCAGAGTAGATGGGCGCTGTCGTCGACAGAGACACTGGAGTGACACCCGAAGCTGCGGTGCTCTGGGCGAGGACAACGATCCCGAGCTCGCTTCTGAATCTACTCATCCCCGCCTCCGCCGAGGTAGCCGACGAGTACCTCAACAACCCGTTCCAGGACTCCGACGGAAACAACCTAGCGATCCCGAGCGCCATCACGCTGGGCCGACTGGAGTGGATCAAGACGATGCACGAGCGTCGTCCGTCAGGAGCCACCGCAGTCCGTACCGGGGACTGGAGCCAGCGTTTCCAGGCCGGCGAGACGCCTGACATTCCCGAGTCCGTCCTCAGATACTGGCAACAGTATCGACTTCACCCAAGGAAGGCCTGATGCCTCGATTCGCATCAGATGTGCAGGTCATCGACCGGGGGTGGAAGAAGATCAAGCGAGGAGTTCGCCAGGCCGGAAAGCTCACGCTGAAGGTCGGCATATTCGAAGGGCCGAAAAACCTCCGAGACGGGAAGCAGGTCGTCGAATACGCGACCGCCCTCGAGCTCGGGTTGCCCTCGCTCAACATCCCCGAGTTCGGGTTCATGCGGCACGCCTTCGATACCAATCTGAGCCAGATCTTCGTGGCGATGCGCCGCGGCGCCCTCGAGCTCCAGGCCGGGGTTCCCGTCCGGGCGGTTCTCAACAAGATCGGCATCGCACACCGCGAGCACGTCGTGACGTCCATCGCCGACGCTGCCCGCTTCTCTCCGCCCCTGAAGAAGAGAACGATCCAGGAGAAGGGTCACGCTCAGCCCCTCGTCGATACCGGGAGCCTACTCAATTCCATCCGTCACCGTATTGTTCGGTCCTCGACTGTTCGGCGAGGGGCTTCATCATGATCGGGGTGCTTCAGTACACGAGAAGACGGTACGCGCCGGTGCGCTACAACGAATTCCGTCCGATTGAGCAGACCCCTATGGAGCAACCGATCTTCGGTTCTCTGCAGCCGGCCGATGGCGAGACGCTCGAGCTCCTGCCCGAAGGCTTCCGCGTTAGAGACGTCCGGAAGTTCTACACAGAGGGAGACCTCCGGGGGCTCGACGAGGAGTCCGAGCTCCCGCCCGACGAGGTCGACGTTGAGGGTATTGTCTACCAAGTTCACATGATCGAGCCACACGGCCCAGGCGCGCCGCAGCCGCACCGAAAGGCCATCCTGGTAAGGAAGCAACTGTGACGACCTCGTTCGCAGAGCTCCAGACCAGCGCAGCCAAGTGGCTGGCGGCAGCGTCGAGGCTGCCCGAGAGGTCCGTCGTCCTCGGTACCGGTACGCCCGACACGCGCCGAGCCCGACTACCACGACCTTACGCGATGCTGACGCTCACCTCGCCGGGAAACGCGTCCGGGCAGGAAGAGCGAGAGGCCTTCGAGATCGACGGCCACGCAGTGGTCCGACACATCGGTCAGCGGGTTGCTCGAGCAGACGTCCAGGTTTTCGGCCCAGGCGCCTACGACTTCCTCGAGCGCTGCCGAAAGGCAGTGTGGAGGCAATCGTTCCAGGACCTAGCCACCGAGCTCGGCATCGCTGTCAACGACGTGGAAGATCCACAGGTCATTCCGACGCTGTTGGACACCGAGTACGAAGAGCGGGCGATCAGTACGATCACCTTCAGTTACCGTGATGTCGAAGAGGACGCTCTTTCTGGTACGATTGAGCAGGCGGTCGCGACCGCGAGCGAGGTCAAGGGTGCGTCACCTACTATTTCAATCATCGTGGACACGAGTTCGCCGTAGCGAGGAGAGCCAATGGCTGGCCAAGTAGCAGAAACCGTACAGCTGAGCATCAGCCTCGACGCGCCGAGCGTTACCGTACCGCCTCTGAATTCCGTTCTGGTGGCCGGCACCAACGCCCAGTTCGCGGACCGGGTTCGTGCTTACAGCACGGTCGCGGCGCTGACCTCGGACGCAGAGGCCCAGATCACCGCCTCGATGTACGAGGCCAAAGCCCTGACGGCGATCCTGGCGCAGAACCCAACGCTTTCGACCGTCAAGATCGGACGCATCGATACCTCGGCCTTCGTCGCCCAGGTGAACACCTACACGGTGGCGGCGACGCCCACTGACGGTGTCTTCTCTATCGACCTAGACGGTGTCGAGGTGGCCACATTCACCGCCTCGAGCTCGACGAACCTGGCGGTCGCGGCCGACCTGGTCGCCGACATCAACGGCTCGAGCATCCCGATCACGGCCTCTGACAACCTCGACGGAACATTCACCTGCACGGCGGACGCTGCCGGCGATGGGTTCACGTCCGTCCTCGCGAGTCCGAACAACGAGCTGACTCAGGTCGTGACCACGCCCAACACGGGTTGGGAGTCGGAGCTCGCGCTGGTGGCTGCCGAGGACGACGAGTTCTACTTCCTCTGCCACGAGGCCCGCACCGACGCGGTCATCGAGGACGCAGCGAAGTGGATCGCCGCCCAGCGGAAGATCCAGATCGCGCAGTCGAGCGCCGGCGATATCATCACCGCCGACGGCGCTCTACCGAGCGTCGCGTCTCGGCTGAAGGCCCAGTCGTTACAGCGCACCGCGCTCATGTACTACGCGACCGACGCCGACGCGGCGGCCGAGGCATGGACCGGGAAGAAGGCGGCAGCCAATCCCGACAGTGTGTCCACGACATGGGCGCATGCCACCCTCACCGGAATCACGCTCAACAAGATCACCGACACGGCGCAGGGCTTCGCTCACGGCAAGAACGCCAACTACTACGGGACGCTCGGCGGACTGGGCGCGATGTGGGAAGGCAAGATGGCGTCGGGCCATTACATCGACTCGATTGTGGCCGTCGACTGGACCTACTTCCGGGTCCTGGCCGACCTACAGCAGGTGTTCATCTCGGCATCGAACCGGAACGAGAAGGTGCCGTACACTGATGGTGGTCTCAGCCGGCTCGCGGGTGTGATCCGGAAGCGTCTGGCCCAGGGCCAGACCATTGGCCACTTCAATCCAGACGTGAAACCAAAGGTGACTTTCACTCGGCGCAAGGACGCACCGTCGTCCGACGTGCAGAACCGGATCGCCCGCCTCAGTTTCGAGGTCGAGCTCGCTCACGCGATCCACAAGACGGTCATCTCTGGTGCGGTTTCGACGACCCTCGCTAGCTGATAGGAGCTCCTGAGCATGGCACTGAAGACCTACAACTTGGCGGAGGTCGCGATCTCGATCAACGGCATCGAGATGACGGGGTTCGGCGAGAACGACGCCATCACTGTCGAGTACGCCGAGCAGGCGTGGCAGACGGTGGTTGGAGCCGACGGCGAGGTCACTCGCTCGAGGACGAACAACGAGCTCGCTCGAGCCACCCTGACTCTCATGCAGACCGCGGTCGCGAACGCAGCTCTACAGGCTGCGGTCTTCGCCGACAAAGAGTTCGGGACCAACATCTTCGCCTTCTCCCTAGAAGACCTTCAGCGTTCCGAGGTACTGTTCGGCAGCGACTGTTACATCGAACAGAGCCCGACGAAGGCCTTTAACAAGGCCGCTGCGGAACGTGTCTGGGTGATTGTCATCCCGGTGCTCAACGAAAGCCCGCTTTCCGGCTTCGATCCCAGCGACTTCGGGTTCCCTCCCTGAGGAGCTAAATGTCGAGAACCCGCCAGCATAAGACATTCACGGACGCAGAGGGAAAGCCGCATAAGTACTCCCTCAAGCAGTTCGGGGCCGAGGAAGGCTTCGACTTGCTCATGGACGTCCTTGAGGCGATCGGTCAGCCCGTCGGTCAGCTCGGGACCACGGTCATGTTGGCCGACACGCTCTCGGCCTTCAGCGGTCAGAGCTTCGGCACCGCGATCGAAGCCCTGGCCGTCAAGATCCGGGCCGCGGGCGGCGTGGCGATGCTCAAGCGCATCCTCAAACTCGTCGTCCGAGACGCGAAGAAGTTCAGCGACGCTGCGATCGGTAGCGAAAAGCAGTGGACCTTCAACGAGGCCTACCAGGGTAACTACGGGGAGATGTTCCTCGTGATCGCCTGGGTCCTGGAGGTGAATTACCGCAGTTTTTTCGATGGTGCGTTGACGCGCTTAAGAGAGCAGTTCCGGACGATGATGGCGGAGCTGGACGAGAGCGAGAGCGAGGTCAGCGCAGCCCCGAACGGGCAACAGACCGGTACGACATCCGGTGGCCCATCTATCGCTGCTGGTCAGCTGGAAGGGACTCGCTGAACGAGATACAGACGCGTTGGAGCGTCGACGACGTGGTTCGGACTCTCGTCGTGTTAGACTTGGAGGCCGAGGCCCTCGAGGGCGCTTAGATGCCGATTGTTCGCGAGCTCATTACTGTCCTCGGCTTCCGGGTCGAGGAGAACAAGATCCGCCGCGCCGAGGCGGCGGTCAGCCGCTATCGCCAAACCGCCCAACGAGCTGCTCGAGCCACCCGGGGACTGAACACCAACCTGGTTGGGTTCGGCCGAGGCCTCGTCGGACTCACCACCGCAGCCTTCACCCTTCGTCGAGTCGCCGGCGAGCTCACCGAGTTCGAGCGGCTTCAGGGAATCCTCGTAACCCTCGAGGGGAGTGTCGACCGAGCTCGACGCGCCTTCGAATTCCTCGACACCTTCGCCCAGAAGGTCCCGTTCAACATCGACCAGGTCACCCGGGCCTACCTGCGCTTGAAGAACGTCGGGCTCGAACCGACCGAGATGACGATGATGGGCCTGTCCAACGTGGCTGCGGCCATGGGGACGGACATCGAGCGCCTAGTCGATGCGGCGACCGGTATCCCGGCTGGCCTGACTCGCGCCCTGGAGAACGTCCTCGGCGGCCAGGTGGCACTGAACCGGAGCACAGGCGAGCTCGAGGTGACCGTCCGGGGAATGACCCACCGGATGAACCGAGACATCAACTCGGTCATCGGCTTCTTGCAGCAGCTCGGCGAGACCGACTTCGCCGGCGGTGTTGAGCAGCAGATGGGTCGTCTGCCCGGCCTGAGCTCGCTCGCGGTCGACTCTATCAAGCGGTTCGTCCGTGCGATGGGCGAAAAGGGCGGCCTGATCCAGGCGCTCAGGGACTTCCTCCAGGAGATCAGTGGCGTCGACGAGTCGGGGGAGAGCCTGGCCGTCCTGCTGGGTCGGACGCTCAGCATAGCGCTGAAGCAGCTGACCCAGCTCGTCAGGTTCCTGAAGGACAACATCGTCCTTCTGAAGGTTGGGCTGGTGTCGCTCATCGCCGTGGGTACGGGGAGCGCGGCACTTCGCTTCGGTCGTTGGATCATCGGTATCGCTGGTGCGATGCGGACGCTGGGAGGACTGCGTGGAGCGGGCGGCGCAGCAGCAGCTATCAGTGGTGCCATCGGCGCGGGAGGGGGCGGCGGAACCTCGATCATACCGGTAGGTGGCGCCGGCGCAGCGGGGAGGGCTGCCGGAGCCGGGGCTGTTCCGGCCGCGATAGTCGCGTCGGCAGTGCTCATGATCCAGGACGTCTTAGCGGGCATCACAGGCGGCGTTCGGGGGGTTCTCGGTCAGAACATAGACGCCTCAGTGAGTGGAGGCATACTGACCGAGTCGATACGTCAAGAACGGGGCGGTGCGGGACGAGACCTGTTCGCTGTGACCCAACAGCGTTCCAACGAGATGCGAAATTTGTTCGGCTTCAACGAGACCGAGGCCAACATCGCTGCTGGAGCCTCGTTCGTCTCTGATCTCGGCCGCTTCATTCCGGACCTGTTCGCGACGGGGATCGACTCACTGCTCGGCACAACCTTCCTTCAGACTTCAGTGGATGTAGCGTCCACCGCGGCTGAAACAGCTATTGGAGGCGTGGTAGGAGGCATCGTCGGACTGCCCCGCTTATTGGGTGACACAGTCAATCGAGTGGCACCGCCGGTCGATGTCACTCGGTTCGTTCCCCACCACGAACGGATGCGCCTGCAGCGGCTTCGGGAATTCCAGTCCCAGCCAAGTCTCGTGGAGGGCCTGTTCGTCCCAATGCTGCAGGGCATCCAGCAGCAGCAGGTTCAAGAGTTCGCGACCATGCGCACCAACTCCGCCTTCTCTCGAGCTCGGCGCGGAGTTGGCGAAGGACTGGCGATGGCGGAGCAGTTCGGGCCCGTCATCCGCGTGGAGGTAACCGCAGAGGGCATCGGCCAGGAGGAGTTCGTCCAGGCCACCGCGCGCGCCATGGCCTCTGAAGTGGTCAACAGTATGCTGTCCCAGCTCGAGAGCCTCGTCTCTGGAGTGGGCGGACTGGTCGGAGGAGGCTGATGGCCAACGTACTACGGCGACGAGCTCGCAACGGTAGCTACATCGTACGCCTCGACGGTCAGCGCTTCGTCCTGGACGCGACGACGAAGGAGGACTTCGTCGACAAGTACAAGGTCACCGAGCACCCCGTCGAAGACGGCTCGCGCAAGAGCGACCACATTCAACCCATGCCGAAAACGGTGCGCGTCGAGGGCATCGTCAGCAACACCCCGCTGTTCGTAGCCCCCGACGACATGGTTCCGGAGCGGGCGCAGAGCGCCTACGAGCTTCTGCTCGAAACCTCCGAAGAGCGGGCGCTCGTCACGTACGTGTCGAGAGGGCGAACGCTTCAGAACATGGCCATCACCGAGGTTATTCGACAGCGCGGAAGCCAGATCAGCGCGAACGAGCTTCGGGTGTCGATCGCGCTCAAGCAGATCCGACTGGTGTCGTCGAGTGAGACCCGGGTGACTGTCGCCGGCGAATCTCAGTTCGCCGAAGACGTGGCAGACAGCGCCGAAGACGTATCGGACAACGGCATCAATACAGCGTTCCGGAGCGTTCCTCCGGTCGATGGCACGCTCTATCAGGGAACAGTAGAGTTTACCGGCACTCTGGCCGGGCATGATCCGCCCCCGGAGGGAACGATCCCGCTGTCCCGAATAAACGACCCGTTGATCAACAACCGTCCGACTGTCCCATGAGTATTGAGACCTTCGACGAGATCAGGTTCGACCCTGAAGGTGGCGCTCAGAGATTCCGGCTGGAGCTCGATGGGAAGCAGTTTCGGCTAACCTTCTTCTTCGTCCGCGCGTCGGGATCCTGGTACTTCCATATCGACGACTCTGTGGGGGAGAGGTTGGTTTCGGGTGTGCGGTTGGTTAGCTGGTACCCGTTGGCGGACCGGTTGAAGTACCTAGCCGGGATGTGGACGGACAGCGACCTCGTCGTGATACCTCCAGCCGATGCTTTCTACACTGACCCCGGCCGCGACGAGCTCGGCGACACCCATCGCCTGATGCGTCTCAAGTTGGCCGAGCTGGAGACGTGATGTGCCTGCACTGGTCGATCGACAGGTCAAGGTCACGGTCAACGCCGTGGCACCGGAGGGGGAGACCTCCGCTCAGGCCTTCGAGTGGACCGAGCACCGGATCTCCTTCACGATCGATCAGACCAAGCGCGGCACGCCAAACGACGCGCAGATCCAGATATTCAACGTCTCGCCCTCGCGGGCGAAGTTCATACGCAATTATGGAGATCGGGTGCTCCTCGAGGCCGGACACCGAGCTCGCACTGGGGGTTTGTTCCTCGGGGACATCCGACGTGTTGAGGTCACCCACAAGCTGCCCGACAGAATCATCAAGATCGCGGGTGGCGACGGCGAGCGGGCCTTCATCTCGAACCGTGTCAACATCACGCTTGGGCCGGGCGCGACGATCCAAGATGCGCTCAACGAGCTCGGCGATGCGATGGCGCTCGAGCTCGGGCCCGTCCCCAGCAACGTCGATACCTCGAAGGTGTTTCTCAGCGGGATCACCATGAGTGGGCCGGCCTGGAGATACATCGAGCGGCTCGTCGACCAGGCCGGAGGGGAGGCCTCGATCCAGGACGGCGTGATCCAGATCCTGAGGGATGGCTCTCCCACGCCGGAGATCGCGGTGGAGGTCACGAGCGACACCAATCTGGTCGGCAGCCCCAAGCTCATGCTGAAGTCGAAGAAGGGGCGCGAGCGGGTGGTCGGGATCAACTTCCGGATCATCCTCGAGCCGGGTCTTCGTCCCGGTCGCTCCGTTCGACTCAGAAGTCGAGAATTCGACGGCGTCTACGTGTGCGAGCGCGTCCGCCACATCGGGGACTCAGGCTTCGAGGACGAGTACTACTCAGAGGTTTCGGCCAGGGAGCTCGGCACATGACGGACGAGCAGAGATACGCGGGTCGGTTTCCCGACGTCATGCTGCAGCTGCTTGAGTACGGCAGCTCGCAGATGCGTGTCGGCATGCCCGGCATTATCGAGAAGTACACCGCGTCCGAGCAGAGCTGTGACGTTCAGCCAGCGTTCCTCGAGGAGGATGGCACCGAGCTCCCGGTGCTCACCCGGGTCCCCGTCTACTTCCCCCGCTTTGGCCCGTTCTCAATATCCGCCCCTCCCGCCGCCGGCGACCCATGCTGGATCGGCTTCAGCGAGCGCGACATCGACAACTGGATGAACTTCGGCAAGAAGGCGTCGCCGCTTAGCCGGAGGTCATTCGACTGGAACGACGCTGTTGTCTGGGCGGGCTTTAGCCCCTTCAACGACTCTTTGGCCGTCGCGAGCGCGACCGACCTGGTCATCGGTCTCGCCAATTCGAATATGATCATCCGGGTCACCCCGGCCGGGAAGATTCAGATCGGGAACGAGAACACGAGCGTCGACCTGCTCGCCATTCTCGACTCGGTGCTCTCCGAGCTCATGACCACGACGGTCAATACCGGGATTGGACCCCAGCCGCTCAACCCGACAACTGTGGCTGCGCTCGGAACGCTACGGGTCGATCTCACGACGATCAAGGGGGCCTGATGGCAGTCTCAGTTTTCCGAGAAGAGAACACGCTGGGGACGGCGATCAAAGACGCCCTCAAGGCGTCTGGGGACATCTTCCCAGACGCCTCAACCACGGGCGTCTCGGTTACCTTCGTCGCCTCCGCACAGCAGATCACACGTACCACTGGCAGCTTCGTAACAGACGGATGGGTTGCTGGAACAATCCTCACCGTCACAGGCTCCAGCTCCAACAACGGGAGCTACTACGTGAAGACCGTAGCGGCGTTATCCATTACCTTCGAGGTCGGCACGGTTTTGACCGACGAAGGCCCAACGTCAGCTCCGACCTTATCGAACGGATCGCCAGAGACTGTCGCAGAAGATACCTGGCAGACCATCGCCAATGAGCTATCTCCAGAGGAGAGCGGAGACATGATCGTCGACCAGGGCGGCGCGGGGTATGTGCGGATCATTAGCACGAAGGGAACCACCGGAAACCCCTCTGGGGCGGAGGGTATGATCGTGGTCAACACTGTTGACAACAACCTTCAGATGTTCGCCGACGGCGCCTGGCGGTTGTTGGCGAGCTGGTGAGAACGCTATGATGGCTCTAATTCCAGCCTGGGGTGCCAACAGTGCCGGTCACTGACATCTCCATCGACCCTGTGACGAGGGATCTAGATTTTGACGGACAGGAACTGGCCCTCGTCCAGGGTCGGCGGGCGGTAGCGCAGCACCATCTGACCGCGCTCGGACTTCATCTGGGCGAGGCGTTCATGAACCGGCAGGCTGGTTTCCCATGGCGCGATGACGTGCTGGTCAAAAATCCGGACCTGCGGTTAATCGAGGCCACGTTCCGGTCTTATATCCTCACGATACCCGGCACCACCGGTATCAGAGACTTTACGATCGCATTCGACGGCCCGAACCGGAACCTGACGATCGACTACTTGGCGCTTACGGACGAGGGCGAGTTTCCGGTCTCCCTGGGCATCGACCCGATGACGCCCTCGATGCTCGTCCTGCTCTTCGAAGAGAGCTGGGGATTCTACGGATAGGTCTATGGCGGGTCTGACTACAGCCGGATTCACGATCAAGCGACTCGCCGAGATCCTCGACGACATGGAAGCTCGGGCCATTCTCGAGCTCGGCGAAGGCGCACAGCTCGAGGATACCAGCGTTCTCGGGACGCTAATTCGTCTTTTCGCTGGGATGATCGACCCGTGCTGGCAGCAACTCCAGCTCGCGCACGACTTCCTCAACCCGGATAACGCGTCTGGTGTGGCGCTCGACAACGTGGCCGGGCTGATCGGTATCGAGCGACTAGCCGCCACCAAGTCGACGGCGACCCTCGCTCTCACAGGGACCGTCGGGACTCTGGTGCCGTCGGGCACCCAGTACAGCGTCGGCCCGTCAGGTGACGTGTACGTCCAGGACGCCGACAGGACACTTACCGGAAGCGACTCGGTGACGGTCACCGCTCAGGAGGCCGGCTTCAAGCAGGCCACCGCCGGAGCGATCGATACGATCAAGACGCCGGTCGCCGGCCTGTCTTCGATCAACCAGGCCGCGGACGCCGTGCCGGGTCGGGACGCGGAGACTGACGCACAGCTCCGAGCCTCGGTCAAAAAGAGTAACCAGGCCATCGGCGCGTCCACTCGAGGGTCCCTCGAGGCGCGTGTCCAGCAGATCGTCGACAACGTCTCTGACGCGCTCGTCATCGAGAACGTGACCGACCTGACAGTCGGAGCGCTCCCGCCCCATAGTATCCAGGTCGTGATTGACGGGAGTCCCGTACTCACCGAGCTCGGAGATTTCTTCAAGGACAACATTGGCATCGGCGTGGAGACGGTCGGGGCGAGCTCGGTCTCGGTGATCGACTCGCGGGGGAACAGCCATACGTTCAAGTACGATACCGTGACGATCGTCAACATGGAGTTTGAGATCACCGTCACGACCGACGGAAACTATCCGACCGACGGGGATACCCAAATTAAAACGGCGATCGACGACTACATCAAGGACGAGCAGCTCATGGGAGCGGACGTCCTACTGTACCGCATCATTTGTGCCGTCGCGGAGGTGTCCGGGATCGTGACGATCACCGCGAAACAGACGTTTCTCGGGGGCGTTCCGGTCGAGGCTGACTTTGCGATCGCGCTGACTGAGCGGGCGGCGATCCAGACACCGTCGACGGACATTGTGGTGATTAGCTCGTGACCCACGCAGAGGACATTTACGGCGATGCGGTTGGGCGCCTACCCAGCCAGTTTAAGTCGGGCGGGGACCCGCTTACGTATTGGGATGCGATACTTAAGGTAGTCGCACCCGAGGCGCAGGAGGTAGCGGACGCAGGTCATCAACTCGTCGAGGACCGATTCACCGACATCGCCTACGGCAACACTCTCGACTTCTACGGAAAGTTGCTGAGTGAGTCTCGGAACAGCCTACTGGACAACGACTACCGTCGTGTGATGACGGCGAAGGTGTTGAGCAATCGTTCGTTCGGCACCGTGGAATTCCTGCTCGAGATAGCCGCCCGGCTGACACAGAGCAACAAGATAAGAGCCTTCGGGCTGTACCCAATGATGGCCTCGATCGAGTCGATCGTACCGGTCAACCTGACCGAGGGGACGCGCGAGCGGCTCCGTCGGTTGCTGCAGCGTGCAGGTCTGGGCGGAGTCAAGGTCAAGTCGATCGAGTCGTTGAACAACGGCTTTGCGTTCTCGGGTGACAGCGAGGGTCTCGGTTTCAATGACGGATTGCTCGCACATCGAGTCGACAACGTGTAGGAGCTGACGTGGTAGCGAGAAAGCTGGAAAGCTGGGCGGAGACAGCCCCAGCAACGAACGTCGCCGATCCTGGGCTCGGGCAGCAGAATTCTGGCTTCCAGCCATTCCAACGCCTATCAGCCGAGGAGCTCAACTACATCCTCCAGTCGATCCTCGGCGACGGGACAGCCGCTGGCGGCGGAATTCTCAATCGTTACGACACGCTCCAGGAGTTCGTCGCGGCTAAGTCCGCCGGCGAGCTCGGGATCGTTGCAGAGAACTACGATCCGACCCTGGACCCTTTCCGTCTGCTCGGGACCATCGATAGCGTTGGAAGTGCTACCCAGTGCCGGTCCTGTGCATGCGACGGAGAGTTCTTCTACTTCGGGTTCAACGACGGCAACGTGCGCTGCACCCAGCGCAACGCAGCGCTGACCGAGGTTTGGACTACGGACCTAGGTGCTAACTCCGTCTTCGCCTTAGCCGCTGACGGTGACGCAGTCTACGCAGCTCACGGCAACGAGGTGGAGAAGCTCGGGAGAACCACAGGGAATGTGTTCGCAGGCGGATGGCCCTTCAACCACGGATTCACCGTGAATGCGCTCGAGGCGAACGGGCATCGCGTGTTTATGGCGGGTGTAGAGGACGGTAGTGGGTTCGCCGTCAAGAGCCTCAATCCCACGGACGGGTCTGTCATCGACTCCGCACAAGTGGGCGCCACAGCTCAAGAGGCGCTATCGATTGCGCTCGATGGCCGGAGGGCTATCTATATCGGTCACGCGCCTGACGCTAACGACCGCACGCTCACCGCCCTTGAGTACGACCTTACAGACTTCCCTCTTGGCGTTTCGGAAATCGTTGAGGTGACGAACCTCTGTCGATCGGTCGCTGTCTCGGAAGACCTTCTGTTCGTCCTGTTCGATGGCAGCGGTCCGCGCGCCTACAGCAAGCTGCGAGGCGTCGGCGCCGCGGGACTCAGGCAGGTCTGGAGTGCTGGCGACACCGGCGTCACCGTCGCCGGCGGGGATGGCCTCGCCACCGATGGTACGTACCTTTACGAGGCCAAGGGATCCGACAGTGGGCAGCACGCGCTCAGAGTCTACGACTGCAAGACGGGGAGTCTGGTTGCACAGCTACCGAACGATGCCAGTGACCATCTCCCGATCGCGGTCGCTTGCGATGGCTTCCAGGTCGTTGTCGGGCTGCAGGAGGGCGCAGGCTCGAACGAGCAGGTGCAGGCGTACTCAGTCGGGCGGAAGCCCTCGATGGTGATTCGAGAAGAGTCAACAGACGGCTGGCGCAGCCCGAATCCGCTGCTGGCTCAGCTCGTGAACGTGTAGGGGACCGATGACTGTCCAAGACGAAAATCTGAAGAGACTGGCCGAGATGGGCGTGGGCCGAGAGCCCGGATTTAGCGAATCTACGGCACTCGGCTACGCCACCAAGCCGTTCTCGAGCTCGGCTGGTATGGTCAGCCTCACGGTCCCAAGCGGCGCCGGTACTGCAGTCAAGGCGGCGGTCGAGGTCATGCTTCGAGAGAATCCGCACCGGCGCACCGGCCGCTGCACGATCGACGTCTTCGACGCCGCGACGACCTACACGGTCACGATCGACGGGAACGCGCACGCCGAGGTCGGAGACACCGACATCGAGACCACGATCGACAACCTGGTCGCCGATGTTAACGGGGGCGACCCTGGCGCCCATGGTGTCCCCGAGACCGAGTTCGGTGACTTCGAGCTCGAGATCACAGGCTTCGACGCCGCGACGACCTACGACGCCATCATCAACAGCGTGACGGTCGGCGTCACCGGGACCACCGACGCGGACACGACCGCCGCAGCACTCAAGACCGCGCTCGAGGCCGACAGCCGCATCAAGGACCTATTCACTTTCACCGTGGCCGGCGCGGTTATCACCGGCGTCAACAAGACCAACGAGAGCTACACCCTCGACGCCGCCGACACCGGTGGAACAGGTACGATCGTGTTCCGGGCCATCCCCGTCCGGGCCTCTCGAGCGGGGTCTGGCGCGGCCAGCAAGCTGCTTCTGCAGGCCACACACGCAAAGGCGGTCACAATCGTTGCCACCCAGGCCAGCGGCACGGGTCGATGGAGTCTGGCCGCGGACGCGACGACCATGACCTTCGCCCTCTGGGGCCTGAATACCGGGCGGACCTATCCGGGCACTCTGACTGCAAAGCAGTGGGTCATCGACGAGGACGACCCGACGTGGATGGAGCGGATCGACTGCGCGGGACTGACCCACCTCGGCGTCGAGGTGCGGTCGACCGATGGACTGACGCGCTGGGCAGTCGGCCCGGCCGACGTGGAGTAACTTGAGCTACTACCCCTGCCAGGACCTGAGCTCGTTCCGGAAGGACGCCGGATACCTCCCGTGCGACGACATCCAGGAGCTCTCGCTGATGAAGACGTATCAGCGGCGTGGGGCGGTGCATATCTGGCCGTTCCGGAGCGAGGATCAGTGGTCGGACCTGGGCTCCAATCCGATACCTGACCTGACGCCCGAGGGCGGTGCCATCGCCCGAGTAGCCTCGGATATTCCCGGATGTCTCGGCGCGATCGACTCCAACGACGCGCTCAACGCCAGAGCTCAGTTCAACCTCGCCGGTATCACCGACATGGGGTTCGACGCCGACCGCTGCTACACCTGGGTGTTCGAGCATTTCGAGACCGGGGCCATTCCCGGGAATGACCGGTACTTTATCGGAGACGACCAGCAGTTCGGCACCGCTGCCGGAAACATGATCTCGGTCCTATTCAACTCGACAAACCAGTACCCGTGCGACGTGGCACGCGCGAGCATGACGCCAGGCACCACGGGTATCGCGATGACGGACTTCGACGACAACAATACGTCGACGCCCATCTACGTGACGCTCAGCTACAACGTGTCGACGACCACGATCACCGCCTGGTGGAGGGTGGGCTCGGCCGGAGCAAAGCAGACAGGATCCAAGTCGATGGTGGCCGGCGTGAGCTCGGCGGGTGAGCAGCTCAGCTTGTTCGGGTTCCAGACCTCGCAGCACAGCGCCGATGCGCGGATTCACTTCATGGCCGTCTTGGACAGGCAAATCACGGAGAGTGAGATCGACGAGGATCTGGCTATAATCTTTCCCTAGGAGCGACCAATGAGCCTTATTCAGCCCCCGATGGGCAACCGAACCTATACGCTGACCATGCTCTTGGCCGTCCTTTGCACCTTGATCTGGGGATTCAGCAGCTACTTCGAGTGGGATCCACTACCAATACTGGCCACTCTCGGCGGACTCTCGACAGTCTTCGGTGTCCGCGGGATGAGCGAGTGGAGAAACCGAGCTCGGATCGCGGCTACCGTCCCCTCAGACGAGGATAAAGCCCCTGGCGAGGAGGCGACCCAGTGACGCGACTATTGACCATCGGACTCGCCCTGGCGGCTCTGAGCGCGTGTAGCACCCTGTCTGACGTCCAGGGTAACTTGAACGACCAGCGCGCCATCTACGAGCTCGAGCCCGTCTTTGGAGAGACCTGCGCGGATGTTGCGGCCGGCTTCGAGGACTACGCGCCGATGGTAACGACCGCAGTGCCCGCCGACGATCCGGCCTGGGAGACGATTACCGCCTCTGAGTGTCGGACGCTCGGGGCGCACATGAGCGCGTTCGAGGCCTTCTGCGAGCCTTGGTCGCCAGACGCCGAAACGATGGAGGCCTGCGCTCGAGCAGGCGTCGAGCTCTAGGAGAAGAGACCGTGCCCGAGGTAATCATCAGGAACCCGACGAACTTCACGATGCGGTATCCGGTCGCCGAGAAGGGCGCCGATCAGTACGCCGACGTGGACATCGCTGCCGCTGGCGGCGAGTACATCGAGCTCGAGCCGGCAAACAAGGGCGCCTTGGGTGCCTCTGCGGTGATTCCCAAGGCGGTCTGGGACCGTATGCGTCTTCGCTTCGACCAGCTGCGGGAGTGGGAAGTGAAGCAGAAGATCTCCGTTCTCCCAACGACGAAGGGGACCTGATTGAGCTGGGAGCGCCTCAACCGCAGGACCGAAAGGTCCGGCCAGGGTGGTTGTTGGATCTGGACGGGAGCGCGGCTGCCGAAAGGGTACGGGCGTCTTACCGTAGAGGGTCGACAGAAGGCCGCACACAGGCTTGCTTGGGAGCTTGAGTTTGGCCCGATACCTGCCGGGATGTTCGTATGCCATAGCTGCGATGAGCCTTCTTGCGTCAACCCAAAGCACCTCTTCCTTGGCACAGCCCAAGACAACACTCGCGACATGATGGAAAAGGGCCGTCATGTCTCCAAGACCCAGATCTCAGACCGCGTAGTGGATGAGATCCGGCGCCGTCGACTAGCCGGAGAAGGCTGTAGGGCGCTTGGACGGGAGCTTGGGATCTCGCACCAACACGTCAGCGATATCGCCAACGGTCGTAGACGAAGCCGGGCTGTAAACAGCTCTAAGGTCTGAGAAAATCGCAGCCTGATGGTACAATTCCGGACTCCAGAAAATTCTCAACGGCACGGTCACCGGCTTGGTGGCGGCCAACATCGACTGCCTGCTCCTGACCTCGGGGTACACGTTCAACGACGAGCACGACTTCGTCGCGGACCTGACTCCCGGATCGAACGAGCTATCGGGCGGGAACTACGCGCGGCTCACCGCACCAAGTGGGCGCGTCGTCACCCTGGACGACACCAACGACGGGGCGACTTGGGACGCCGACGATCCGACGTTCCCATCGCTGGGCGCGGTGGCCGGAACGCCTGCCTTTCTCGTCTGGTTCGTTAACGTCGGTAGCGACGCGACGAACATCCTGCTCTGCGCGAACACGCTGCCGGGCACGGCCCCGGACGGCAACAACTACGTGTGCCAGCTCCAGGCGACTGGAATCGGGTACATCCGCAACGTCGCGGGCGCGGGGATCGTCTACAACTCGGGCATCCAGGCGATCATGCTGAACGATGTCGACCTCCTGACCGACACCATCAACCACACGCTGCACACAGCGACCTATGTGGCGACCCCAGAGCACGACACCTATGTCGACCTGACCAACGAACTTACCGATGGCTCTTATGCGGAACAGGTGATCGACACGCCCGTCGTCAACCTCGACGACACCAACAACGGCGCTGTGTGGGATGCAGTTGATCCGGTCTATCCTAGTCTGGCTGGCGCCGCGCCCTCGCAGATGGTGACGCACTCCTTTACGGACGCTGACCAGCTCATCTGTCAGACGGTGCTCACCACGCCCGACACGCCCGACGGAAACAACTACAACATCGTCCTCGCTGCCGGGACCACCGACGGTCTGCTTCGGGTACGCAACAGCGCGAGCTGATAGCAATGGCAACTCTCGCAGAACTTTTTGACATCGTGGCCACCAATTCGGAGTTGGGGAACAAGATCGTCGCCGCATCGGTGGTCTACGCCGAGTCAATTCTTACGGAGACGCCCGCGCCCTCGGCGGCTCGGCTCGCGCTTGCCGAGTCGATTCTGGACGAGCCAAGCGCGCTACGTGCACGCCTGTTCCATCAAGTCATCGGCAACAGGAGCAGCAACACGAAGGCACAGATCGAAGGCGCGAACGACACGACGATTCAGGCTGATGTAGATGCGGCTATCGATTTGATGGAAGCACCGACTCCGTGAGGTGATCCGTGGCCAATGAAGTCTTACAAAAGACCGGTACGGCGCTCGTGTGGGCCGGAGGGACACTCAGCTCGGGCACCGGATTTACAAAGACGTCCGGGAATGACCTCACACTCGCCAGTCTTGCGGACAATAACGCCAGACAAGGGGTCAAAGACGATCTGGGCGCCACCAGAGCCGCTCAGTACGCCGTGTATCTAGGCGTCGAATTTGGGACTGGTCCGGCTGTTGGCGCGCAAGTGGAAGTGTTTTGGTCTGCGTCTCCGTCAGCGACAGCGGGCACAGGCAACACCGGCGGGTGCACAGGTGCCGATGCCGCCTATTTCAGCGCAGCCGAGGCCGAACTTGACGAGCACAAAGCAGGGCTTCTGTACCTCGGCTCCCTGTACGCTACTGCTGACGGCAACGGGAGTTTCCAACGCCAGATGATCGGCTGGTTTCGGCCTCCGGAGCGGTACGGAATGCCGGTGGTCGTGAATAAATCGGCGCAGTCCCTCCACTCTGACACTGACGAGCACTACGTAGCCATCGTCCCGATCATCGACGAGATTCAGTAAATGTCTGTCTTTGCGGGTCCAGGCGGTCAATTCCGCTGGGCCACTGGCCCGCACGACGCGCTCTATCCCAGTCTTTGGGATAAGTTAGAGCTGTGGGTCGATGCCTCGATGCACGGCGGCCCCTTCGGGCAGATCGCCAGCTCTCCTGACCGCTACATCCCGATTCTTGGCCGGCAAGGCAACAGCGGGACTTCAAAAATTCTGGCGCCGCTGGCCAACGCCGACATTGTCATGTCGGACAAGGGCTTGGTTTTTGACTCCAATAGTAACGATACCTGTCTAGACCTCGGCACTTGGGGGATGCCGCACACCCGATACTGCACCCTGATGACGTGGATCTATGCACGGACGGCGTGGACGTCAGCAACGTCGGATTATCGGTTCATAAGCAGCGCTTCGTCGAGCGCTGCGAACGGCCACAATTTTATGCACGGCTTTTCCTCGGGAAGCGACGTGTTCCGGTGCAGGTTCAACCGGACTAACGCGACGATCCTCTCGAATAGCGCCCCGGATGTGGACACATGGTACT